>OGCM01000109.1_pt1 | contig 140788 bp, 130 predicted proteins | sample 1570151 | NCBI WGS metagenome assembly OGCM01 (sample SAMEA4370582, study PRJEB24528) | human gut metagenome
CGGCGGCGCTTCTTGGTTCGTTCTTCTCGCTGTTGAGAAGAATGAACAAATAAAGCGAATTAATGTAACAAGGACTTTCTTTGACTGGGAAAGAAAATCATTAGTATTCAACCTTCTCCCCTTGCCGTGCCCCGTATGCGGAGTATCGCACTGCAATGAGCGGAGGGTTACTATCAATCTCCTCCTCTGTGTTTTGCACCGCAAAATATAGGGGAGGTGTCCGCAAGGACGAAGGGGTTAATAAAAACAGCAGCCCGAACGGTTCGTTCTTCTCGCCACTAAAAAGAATAAGCGAATCCCCCCTCACGAAAAGATTGAAATATGGCAAAAAATTTCATTCCATATAAAAAATAGATTATTTTTGTTTTAATATTTTTATAATAACATATCGATAATTATGAAGATCCAGAAAAACCGAGCCATTTATATAGGGTTGTTGATCATCGTATGGGCATGTGCCTACGTTTACATTTTTAATGAAAAAATAGATATAAACGGGGACAACTGCCGGTACTATACATTTGCCTCGTCTCTCGCTTCTGGACAAGGTTATGCCGATATATCGGCTCCCACCCCTCACCCCACCAATGCCTTTCCCCCGGGATATCCTTTATTGATGACCCCGCTAAGATTTTTTACCGACAGCATCATAGCTCAAAAAATACTCAACGGGCTTTTCCTTTTAGGCGGAGCTTTGTTACTGTTCTTTTTTATGATCAAACGCAAAATACCCGAAAGCCTTGCACTAGTAGGAGCCTGCGCCGCCATTCTGAGCGATCGGGTACTTCACTTCTCCACGATGATGATGAGCGAGATGTCTTGCTTTTTCGTTTCAACCGCGGCCATTTTCCTCTTAGCGAATATGAAGAAAGAAAAGCCATTCTATAAAGACCTTTCTTTCTACGGCATGTTAGTCATGGTCATACTCTGCTACCACATTCGTACACAAGGAGTTGCTCTATTCGCCGCCGTCGTGCTCTTTTTTCTCTGTACGAAAAAGTGGAAAGAAGCGGCAAGCACAGTCGCCGGATTCATCATCGGTTGTCTCCCGTGGATATGGAGAAATAAATCGTTAGGTATCGGGCAAAGCCGTTATTTCGAGTCCATTGCACAAGTAAATCCGTGGAGACCCGAAGACGGATCGCTCGATCTGAGCGGTATTATCGACCGCTTTTTCGAAACGCTCGGTATGCTGGTTTCCAAAGCCCTGCCCAACTCGGTAATCCCCTATTTTAAAGTCAATTACTCCGCCGAAGTTTCCGCCGGATTTTTCATGTGGATCATAGCGATACTGCTCATTTTTCTCATCATACGCGGTTTTTGGGCTTTCGGGAAGTACCGTTGGGTACTCATCGGTTACACCGTTTTCACTTTCGGACTCGTTTCCATTTTCAGTACCCCCAGTGAAAACCGCTACATTACCACACTTATTCCCTTCATGAATATGGGATTACTCGTAGGCATCTACGCCGTGGCGACGGATACGATCCATCGTTTCAAATTAAAATATACTTTCTCCCCGTGGGTACTCTCCCTTTTATTGCTCACCGGCATAGGAAACATACAGGAGTTACACGCCATGAACAAAATGCCGTTCCCGCCGGCCTATCAAAACTTTTTTCGATTGGGTCTCGTGTTAAAAGAACATGTTTCGCCCGAAACCGTAGTAGCCTCCCGAAAAGGAGAATTACTCTACATGTTTTCAGGGACACGAGTCGCCGGCTACGCCTATTCACAAGACGACCGCGCTGTAATACAGAAAATGCTCGACGACGGGGTGGAATATGTCATTCTCGACCAGCTCGGATACAGCTCTACCCCCCGATACCTTTACCCGGCGATACAAAAGAACGACGACCTTTTCTTCGTCGCTTCCCATGTACCCAACCCGGATACCTATCTATTAAAATTCGACAGAGAGGCCGCCAAGAAAAAACTTTCTCAATCCCAACGGCAAGATGGAAAAAATACGCTACCTTAGAGCCGGGAAGCGATCCTTTCAATTTCAATCGACAGATATGAATACAATCGATAAAAATAAAAAGCAAGCCGTCATCGCCGGAGCCGGTCCCGCAGGGCTCACCGGAGCCTACGAGCTACTCAAACATACAGACATTCACCCTGTCGTATTCGAGGAGTCCGGTGACATAGGCGGTATTTCCAAAACAGTTCGATATCAAGGTAACCGCATGGATATAGGAGGACATCGTTTCTTCTCCAAAAGCCAACGAGTTACCAAGTGGTGGAACGAAATCATGCCGTTACAAGGCGCCCCCTCTCTCGATGACAGGTTGCTGGGAACCACCGGCAAAGAATTTGCCCCAAAAGGTCCCGATCCTGAAAAGACCGACCGCGTGATGCTCGTAAGAAACCGCATATCCCGCATATTCTACCTGCATAAGTTTTTCGACTATCCCATATCGCTCAAACTGAAAACGTTCACCAACATGGGCCTTTTCCGCACCATCGAAGCCGGTTGCGGATACGTATGGTCGGTATTCTTTAAAAAGCCCGAAACATCGTTGGAAAACTTCTACATCAACCGGTTCGGCAAACCGCTTTACAGAATGTTCTTCGAGGACTACACCGAAAAAGTCTGGGGCGTACACCCCTCGAAACTGGGAGCCGACTGGGGTGCACAGCGAGTAAAAGGACTGTCGGTATTCGCCATACTCAAAGACATGCTCAAAAAAAGTTTCTCCAAAAAGGAAAACCTCAAAGAGGTGGAAACCTCGCTCATCGAGCAATTCGTCTATCCCAAACTCGGTCCCGGACAACTTTGGGAAACTGTGGCCGGCGAAGTATCTGAAAAAGGAGGCGAGGTCATCACGGAAACCCCGGTCAAAGAGATTCACATCGAAGGAAATCGGGTAACGAGCGTCACAGTCGATACACCTTCGGGCGAACGGAGGGAAGTACCCTGCGACTATTTCCTTTCGTCCCTCCCGTTAAAAGACCTCATACAATCTATCCGGGGAATCGATGTACCCGACGATGTGAAACGCATTGCCGAAGAACTGCCTTACCGCGATTTTATCACGGTGGGACTATTGATGAAAAAACTATCCATAAAAAATCGAACAAAAATAAAAACTTTCGCCGATCGCATCCCCGACACATGGATTTACATACAGGAACGCGATGTGCGAATAGGCCGTCTGCAAATATTCAACAACTGGTCGCCCTATTTGGTAAAAGACTACGAAAATACGATATGGATAGGGTTAGAATACTTCTGTACCGAGGGCGACGACTTTTGGAAAATGTCCGATAAGGACTTCACGCAAATGGCTATCGGTGAGCTGACCCAAATAGGGATCATCGATCCCGACGATGTCTTGGATTCGGTACGCATAAAAGTCAAAAAAGCCTACCCCTCTTATTTCGGCAGCTATTACGAACTCGATAAGGTAAAAGATTTCTTGAACAAAATAGAAAACCTTTGGTGCATAGGCCGCAACGGGCAACATCGGTACAACAACATGGATCATTCCATGATGACCGCTATGGTCGCCGTCGATCACATCGCCACCGGGAATAACGATAAAAGCGAGGTATGGTCGGTAAATACAGAAGAAGAATATCACGAAAGCAAATGAACCCGACCCATAAATTCAAAAAAATCTTCTACGGAGCATCCGATAATCTCCTTATCCAATTCGTGCGATACTTCTTTGTCGGAGGATTCGCCTTTATCGTAGACTTCGGACTATTGTATATCCTCACCGAATACGCCGGACTGCATTATCTCCTCTCGGCGACCCTCTCGTTCATAGCCGGGTTGGTCATCAACTACATCATCAGTTGCATTTGGGTATTCAACAATTCGAAATTTAGAAACCGCATTGTCGAGTTCCTTTTCTTTGCCGCAATAGGAGTCGTGGGGTTAGGGTTCAACGACCTTCTCATCTGGCTCTTCACCGACTGTATCGGCACACACTACATGTTCTCCAAAATCGTTGCTGCCGCTATGGTCTACTTATGGAACTTCTTCGCCCGCAAATACTTGGTATTTAAATAAACGGAAGAGCAGACGAGCCACAGAAGTCTCTTACCAGTCTGTCCAGAACATAAAAAAGGCTGTCCCAACCGCTTGGAACAGCCCCGTATAAACTACTTGAACAATTTTCTACTTGTTAATCAAGAACCAAGCATCGGTAAACTGAGGGTACTTAGCCTGCAATCCTTCGCGGGCTTGTACGGCAGTAGCCCTGTCGTCGAACGAACAAGCTACGACACGATACATACCTTGTGCATTCTGAGCCAATACGGCAGGATAGCCGTCGGCACGCAAACGCTCGCAAAGGCTCTGTGCATTGAGTCGCTGACGGAAGCTCCCCACGATTACATTATAACTCTTCAACAAAGCATCGTTCCCGTCGACAGCGTTTATTTTCTCACTCTGTTCCCGAATAGGAGCCGTATTCGTTGTCGTCGTTGTTGTCGTCGTTGTTGTCGTCGAAGGGGTTGTCACCACGGGTGTAGTTCCGGTTGTAACAGGCTCTTCTATCTTCTTCTCTTGGGCCTTCTCATAAGCAGCCTTATAGGCACTTTGGCTCGACTTACACGATGCCATACCACCGATTAACAAAAGGGATAATCCCCAAATCCAATTCTTTCTCATAGGGTTATAATTTTTAGACATTTACTCGATTCCTTATTTCTATTCGCCTTTACGAATACAATGCAAAAGTAACAAATAAACTTTATTACAAAAATCAATCTTACAAAAATACAAGGATCACCTATCATTTTGTTTAACCCTGCCCCCATTTCAAAATCTCAGGATTTGCTCCCCGATTCACAAAACACCTTTTGTCGAAGGCAATTCACGGTCGGTAATATCCCGTTTCACTGCCATTCGTAAAGCTCGCGCCAATGCTTTGAAAATCCCTTCTATTTTATGATGTTCATTCGTACCTTCCGCTTGAATATTCAAATTCATACGAGCCGCATCACTGAACGACTTAAAAAAATGGTAGAACATCTCGGTAGGCATATCGCCGATCTTCTCACGGTGGAAAGTTGCATTCCACACCAACCACGGCCGTCCCCCGAAATCGAGGGCGACCCTGCATAAGCAGTCGTCCATAGGCAAAGAAAAGCCATACCGACCTATACCCCGTTTGTCTCCCAACGCCCGAGCAAAGGCCTCACCCAAAGCTATCGCCGTATCCTCTATCGTATGATGTTCGTCCACCTGCAAATCCCCAGTCACGAACACAGACAAATCGACTCCGGCATGCCGTCCTAACTGGTCCAGCATGTGATCGAAGAATCCCAACCCGGTATGCACCTCGGTTCGCCCCGTCCCATCGAGATTCAGCGTAACGCAAATATCGGTCTCGGAGGTACGCCGGTCGATAATAACCCGACGAGTTCCGGCACATAAAATCTCGGCGATTTTCCACCAGTCATCGGTCACCGCTTCGCAGACCGATGAAAGTCCCTCAGCGTCCAATTCAGCCACACCCCGCTCAGGCAAAGCGAAATAAATCGCTTTACAACCGAGATTGGCGGCCAGTTGTACATCGGTCATTCGATCGCCTATAACATAGGAATGTTCCAAATCATACTCTCCCGACTGGTATCGAGAAAGCATAGCCGTACCCGGTTTACGGGTCGGAAGGTTCTCTTCGGGAAACGAGGAGTCTATGCAAACCTCGTCGAAGCGAATACCCTCGTTGGCGAAAGCCTGTATAATTTTACGCTGCACCGTCCAAAAATTCTCTGCCGGAAACGAAGACGTGCCCATACCATCTTGATTGGTCACCATCACCCACTCGAAATCGAGACGAGTAGCCACATAAGCAAGACTCTGAAACACTTTGGGCACAAATTCCAATTTTTCAAGCGAATCGACTTGTTTATCCACAGGAGGTTCTACTACCAATGTTCCGTCCCGGTCGATAAAAAGAACTCTTTTCATAACTCTCGAATTTAGCTGTAACTTTTCAATGTTTCCAATAAAACATTCATTTCCCGATCTGTCCCGATAGTGATACGCAGACAATCGCCGCATAAAGCAACTTTTGAGCGATTACGAACGACGATTCCATCGGTAACCAGTCGTAAATATATCTTCTCGGACTCCACCATCTTCACCAATACAAAATTGGCATCACTCGGATAAACCGTTTTTACCATCGGTATGTCGGACAGGCGCTCGACAAACCGCGACCGAACCGATAATATCTCATCAACCCACCGCCGGACTTCGTTCTCTCGGTCGAGCATTTCCATCGCATAACGCTGAACCAAATCACTGATGTTATACGGATATTTCACTTGATTATAATAGCCGATGATATCAGGCGAAGCAAATGCCATTCCCAGACGGACTCCGGCACTACCCCATGCCTTCGAAAAGGTTTGCAGCACAACCAAATTATGAAATTCGTTCAACCGGCGAATCCACGAAGGCCGGGACGAGAAATCTATATAGGCTTCGTCCACGACCACAATCCCGTCAAAAGCAGTTATCAATCGCTCGATCTCGATGGCAGGAAAGACGTTGCCGGTAGGATTATTCGGCGAACATAAAAACAACAATCTGCTATGAGTGTCGATAGTTTGCAATATAGCATCGCAATCCAACGAAAAGTCTTTCTTCAAAGGGACTTCGCGATACTCCACGCCGTTAATGTCGGCACATACTCTATACATACCGTAGGTAGGAGTTATCGAAACCGCATTATCCCGTCCGGGTTCACAAAAGATACGATACAGTAAATCTATCGCTTCGTCACTTCCCACACCGAGAAAAATGTTTTCGGGCATTACACCCCGTTGTTTTGCCAACTTCTCTTTCAAATCGTTTTGCAACGGATCGGGATAACGATTATACGGAAGATTAAACGGGCTTTCATTGGCATCAAGCCATACCGAAGCCTCTCCCGAAAATTCATTCCGAGCCGAAGAATAGGGTTTTAATTGTCGAATATTGGGACGCACCCATTGTTCTATTTTTTTCATAACTGCACTTTTTAAGAATGAATAGACTGCAAACGCACCGTCACAGCTTCTTTATGCGCCTCCAATCGTTCGGCCTCCGCCATTTTCTCGATCACCGGACCAAGATTTTTCAACCCTTCGGACGAAATCTGCTGGAAAGTAATTTTACGGGTGAAGCTATCGAGATTTACCCCGCTATACGATTTGGCATACCCACTGGTCGGAAGCGTGTGATTCGTCCCCGAAGCATAATCGCCGGCACTTTCAGGGGTATAATATCCTAAGAATACCGACCCAGCATTAACGATTGCCGAAGCCCACTCCTCGGCGTCTGTACGATGCACGATGAGGTGTTCGGGAGCATACGCATTGACAAAGTCGGCCAAATCGGTCTCTCGCTCCAACAAGACGACCGAGCTGTGAGAAAGAGACTTCTCCACCCATTCACGCCGAGGCAATCGGTCCAGTTGTCGTTCGATCTCAGCCGGGAACAAATCGGCTATTCTACGATCGGTAGTCAGCAGTATCGACTGACTGTCAGCCCCATGCTCGGCCTGCGACAAAAAATCGGCGGCAAGGAATCGTACATCGGCGCCCGAATCGGCTACAATCATCACTTCCGAAGGCCCTGCCGGCATATCGATAGCTACACCTTGCACGGATACTTGCTGTTTAGCGGCCATTACATAACGATTTCCCGGTCCAAAAATCTTATATACCTGCGGAACACTCTCCGTGCCAAAAGCCATAGCACCTATGGCCTGCACTCCTCCCAGTTTAAAAATACGGTCTATCCCTGTCTCACGAGCCGCATACAATATAGCGGGGGCTATCTTACCCTCCTTTCCGGGAGGAGTACACATCACGATTTCATGACAACCCGCCAAACGAGCCGGGACAGCCAGCATCAGTACCGTAGAAAAAAGCGGAGCTGTACCGCCCGGCACATAAAGACCTACTTTTTCTATTCCCACTGGCTTCTGCCAACACCACACACCGGGTGTGGTTTCTACTTTTTTCACTTCGATAGCCTGCGAGGCGTGGAACTTACGAATGTTGTCGATAGCCTGTCTTATCGCCTTTTTCAAAGACTCGGGCACAGCCGCGATCCCTTCTTCCATTTCGGCAGGCGTCACCTGCAATGCATCCAATACAACCCGATCGAATTGCTTCTCATAACGTCTCAACGCATCATCTCCTTCGCATCGTACCGATTCTAAAATATCGGACACCGTGCGAGATAAAGAGATTAAATCCATTTGCGGACGAGCCATAATCACCTTCCATTCGTCCCGCTTCGGATATTTCCAAACCGTCACTGTCATATCACAAAATCATCTTTTCAATATCCAACACCAATATACCCTCGGCTCCTGCCGTTTTCAGCCGATTAATAATCTCCCAAAAGCATTTTTCGTCGAGTACCGTATGCACCGAACACCACTCCTTATCTGCCAGAGGCATGACCGTGGGGCTTTTGATTCCCGGTAACACTGACAACACGTCGTTCAACTTCTTTTGCGGGACATTCATGAGAATATACTTTTTATCATCTGCGGCTTGTACCGAATCGAAACGAAACAACAGCTCGTCCAGTATTCCCCGCTTTTCGGGAGAAATAGAATCCGTTCCTATGAGAACAGCTTCCGATTCGACGACGGTTTCAACTTCTTTCAATCGATTGCTAACCAACGTACTGCCCGAACTGACAATATCGAATATGGCATCGGCCAATCTAATTCCGGGAGCTATCTCAACCGAACCGGTAATTACATGAATGTCCGAAACTATCCCGTTCTTGTGCAGATAATCTGACAATATTCCGGGATAAGACGTCGCTATTTTCTTTCCCGAAAACCAGTTTCTATCTTGATAGTCTATGTTTTGGGGTATAGCTAATGAAAGGCGACACTTCCCGAAGCCTAACTTTTTCAAAATACCCACAGGGCAACGCTTCTCCATGACCTCGTTCAATCCCACGATTCCTACATCGGCAACCCCCGAAGCCACAGACTCAGGAATATCGTCGTCCCTTAGAAACAACACTTCCACGGGGAAGTTTCGTGCAGGAACCAACAACGTCCTCTTCCCTCCCGGTATCTTGATACCTGCCTCCTCTAACAAAGCCATAGACTCCTCATATAGTCTCCCTTTCGACTGAATAGCTATCCTCAGCATAATTCTTCATGTTTTTAATAAGTAAAATCCATATAAAAAAGGCTTACCATAATCCGGTAAGCCTACAACATTTTCCTATGTTATTTTTACATACAGACTCACCCTATCCCCCAAAGGGACAATGCACGTGACTGTGATGTAAAAATAGAACCATCATTAATCTTAACTATAAATTTTCAACAAATATAAGGCATTAAATACAAAATACAAATTATTTCACTATTTTTCTTTCAAATTTATATATTATATCGTTTTTTAGTAACAACGAACTTATCCTAAAAAGAAAGTAACGACCATATAAATACCTGCTGCCAAAAGCGCACTGACAGGAATCGTAAGAATCCATGCGACTAAAAGACTTTTCGTCACACCCCAACGAACCGCAGACAAGCGTTTGGTCGCTCCCACACCGATAATAGCCCCGGTAATGGTATGTGTAGTACTTACGGGAATCTTTAAAATTTCGGTTAAATAAAGCGTGAACGCCCCTGCCGTTTCGGCTACCACTCCCTCCAACGGAGTAACCTTCGTAATTTTCGTTCCCATTGTTTTTACTATCTTCCAACCTCCCGACATCGTCCCCAACGATATGGCCGTAAAGCAGGCAAACGCAACCCAATCGGGCAAATCGGCAATGCTGTTTATACCCATACCTAAACCCATCGAGTGAGCGGCAATCATAGCGGCGGCAATAATACCCATTACTTTCTGGGAATCGTTCAAACCATGCCCGATACTAAACATCGCCGAAGAAACCAACTGTAATTTCTTGAACCAAACTTCGGCCTTATGGGGTTGAACCCGGCGACAAATATGAAGGACCAATATCGTAAATCCGAACGCTACGACCATTCCTATAAAGGGAGCCAAGAAAATAAATGCGGCTATTTTGAGAATAATATTGAGCTGAATCGCCCCGAATCCACTCGCCATAATGGCAGCACCGGCAAATCCTCCGATAAGTGTATGCGACGAAGAAGACGGAATACCTTTCCACCAAGTAATCAAATTCCATGCGATAGCGGCAATCACACCCGACAAAATAATAGGCAGAGTGATAAACTCTTCTACCACGGTCTTGGATACGGTATTGGCTATACCAAACCCACCGATAATGTATTTGGCAATAAAGAACGCGACAAAATTAAAGAAAGCAGCCCACAAAACCGCTTGAAAGGGTGTGAGGACTTTTGTCGACACGATTGTCGCTATCGAATTGGCAGCATCATGAAACCCGTTGATAAAATCGAACAGCAATGCCAGTACAATAATAACTATCAATAACTCCATAACATAACTCTTTACGGATTTATGCGTACTTAACAATCAACGTTCTCAGGATTTTTCCAACATACTCGGCCGAGTCGGTAGTCTTCTCTAATATCTGCATGATCTCTTTTATCTTGATAATCTCGATACAGTCTTTCTCCTCCTCGAATAACTTTGTGATGAACAGTTCATACACATCGTCTGCCTGATTCTCTATATCGTGTAATTTCGAACAATATTCTCTCAATGTAGCCGGATTCTTGCGAAACGTATCCAACTCGTCCATCGCTTTACAGATATAATCCGCCTCTTTCTGTACCAACAAACTCAGTTCCTTTCCGCTATCGCCGATAGGTCGCGGATTATAAATCGCTATACGTTTCGCACAACTGTTTATTCCATCGATGACATCGTCCATGTGAGAAGCCAATGCCTGTATATCCTCTCTGTCAAACGGAGTAATAAAAGTAGTTCCTAATTCATCAAAAATCAAGTGAGCCAATCTATCCCCTTCACGTTCTAAATCTTTAATTTTTTTATAATAGGAAGATCGTTCCTCCGGCTTGTCATGTTGCATGCTCTCTACCAAAACAGCCGAAGAAGAAACCAACACTTCGGAAAGTTGTTTCAACAATGGGAAAAATTTGGGTTCCTTAGGGGTAAATCTGCTAAAAAAGGAATTTTTCATAAATGTGTATAATATAATTATTTAATGTATCCTCTTTCTCGATTTATCCTTATCTACTCAATACCAAGAAGATAAAACGGATATATCTTTTGTAGATTGCAAAGGTAGAAGAATGTATATATACATCATATTACATTTATTTTAAATTTTCACATGGCTTAATTTTTTATTTCATATCATACATAAAAAGATTGTTTTATTTTTGTTCCCGAATATTCCTCACCAAGATGCAAAATAATATGATTATAGAACAAACCGAAGATGGTATCCCCACTCTCTATTTGCCGAGAATGGACGAACATTACCACTCCACCAAAGGGGCTTTGGCGGAAGCTCGGCATGTATACATCGACTCTGCATTGCGAGCTTCTGGGAAAAAAGAAATCAATGTCCTTGAAATAGGTTTCGGAACCGGATTAAACACATTTCTTACATTTCTCGAATCACAGGAAAAAGGATTAAGGATAAATTATACCACCTTCGAACTATATCCTCTCTCCCCCGACATAACCGAAAAATTGAACTACCCGGCGCTCATAGCCCCAAGCTCAGAATCGATATTCGCTCTTTTACATCAATGCGAATGGAATCAAAAGATCGCTATATCACCCTTGTTTACCTTATACAAACGCCATGCCGACCTCACCCGAACCTCTCTCGAAGGAATATACGACGTGGTTTATTTCGATGCGTTCGCTCCCGAAAAGCAACCCGAAATGTGGGACGAGAAAATTTTCCGGGAGATTTTCAGTCACTTGTCTCCGGGTGGTATTCTGAGCACCTACTGTGCGAAAGGGGAAATAAGACGAAGGCTTCAATCTGTCGGGTTTACGGTAGAACGGTTACCCGGCCCGCCGAACGGTAAACGGGAAATTCTAAGAGCATCCAAAAGATAACTCTGTCAATAGATTGCATCGGCTACCGAGGCACCCAATTTCCTACCGACTCGCTGTAACAAGATATAATAGTATTCATCGGTTTCATCGAACGAAGCCACAGACAAGCCTATCTCCGTAAACTGGGCGACTTGTTCCGCTACCGGTAATAAATTTCGGGCAAAAACTTTATCCGATATACGTTTGTGCATTTCATTTAATTGTTCCCGACTTTGGGAATGGGCAATCAACAATCTACCACCACAATACAGATTATCGGTTACCAAGCGGGCAATCGTATCTACCGGATAACGAAAATGAGGGAACACCGAATACAGCAAAATAGCATTGAAACGTCCACCCAAACGATCCCGCTCCACATCGGCCCGGACAAAGCTAACTCCTGCATTGGGAAAACGCAAAGAAGCCTCCCTCAGCATCTTTTCAGAACTGTCCACAGCCACAATAGGAGCATAGTGCCCTACCTGTTCCCGGATAAAAGGTATCATAACTCCCGTTCCCGTACCTATGTCGAGAACCGTATCGCCTTGTTTCAATTGTAAAACAGACAGCACTTTTTCTATCCTCCCGGTATCATACCGACAAGTTTTATTCCACACCCCGGCCATCTCATCAAAAAAATTCATTTCTCCTCCTTTCTCTCAAAACAAGCCAACAAATACTCGCACCACTCATCCATGCCCATACCCCGGGTCGCCGAAATTTCAAAAAAACACAACTGAGGATTTATTTTCAAGGCATTATCTTTCAATCGGGCGACATCGCTATCCACATAAGGCAACAAATCTATTTTGTTGATTATACAAATATCAGCACCGGCAAACATATAGGGATACTTCAACGGCTTATCGTCTCCCTCGGTCACACTGAGAAGAACGACTCGGAGATTTTCGCCCAAGTCGAACATGGCCGGACACACCAAATTGCCTACATTCTCTATAAACAACAACGTATCTTTCACGGCCAATTCATCGAACGCCGACGATACCATACGGGCATCGAGGTGACAACCATTGTGTGTATTGATTTGTATGGCTGGAATACCCAAATTCCTAATACGTCCGGCATCATTGTCGGTATGCTGGTCTCCCTCTATTACGGCAATCTTATGAAAATCTCTTCCACCCAGCCGTTTAATAGTGCTTTCGAGTAAAGTCGTTTTACCCGATCCCGGCGAACTAACCAAATTTATCGCCCAACAACCTGTTGTATTCCATATATTTCTATTCTGCCCGGCAATCCTATTATTCTCACTTAAAATATCTTGTTCTACGGCAATATCAACCGTTTTCCCATGTCCGTGAGCAATTCCCAGACGATGCATTTCTTCATGGCTCATCTCCTGATGGCCACAACCGCAAGTCGTACACATATCTTTTTAATTTTAATATTATTACTTATCTGTTTCTACAATCAGTGAGGTAAGACGAAACTCTTGTCCCGAAACCAACCGTGTTTTATAGCTTCCGCATTTCGGGCACGAGGCATATAACGAAACCGGTGAAAACGACTCACCGCAAACACCGCAAACCGCCAACGGTTTCACCCGATCGACCATTACCCGAGCACCGGCAAACGCACTTCTCTCCAAAACCATATTCAATGAAAATAAAAAAGCATCATTATCCACACCCGATAAATCGCCAATAGTTATCTCGATGCATCGAACCGAACCACCACCATGTAGTGCCAGCTCTTTTTCCACCAGCTCCACCACGCTACAAGCCAACGACAACTCGTGCATGCCTCTTATCATTATGGTTCATCGATTGTTCTATCCATGCAGCTGTTACGGCCATTTGTCCCACGGCAATACCGGCATCGTTACAAGGGACGGAAGCAGGCAAATAGGGTTGTAACCCCAACTGTCTCAACATGGGCATCAAAATATCGACCAACAACTTATTTTGGAAAACACCCCCGCACAGGACGACTCTCGACAACTTTTGCCGGACAGCCTGTTTCGCCAATTCAACGCACCACATAGCCGCATAGGTTCGATGAAAAGCCGAAGCTATCTCAGAGCGGGGAACTCCTTTCTGTAAATCGTTCAAAACAGCCTTCACCAACCACGAAAAATCGAGAGGATTATCTTTGTCGAAAGGATAAATTTTCAAGATAGAACGGTCGGCTACCTGTTCCAACTTTTGAGGAGCTTCCGATCGATATCGATTGAAATCCGCTATACCCAATAGAGAAGCGACTGCATCGAACAGCCGGCCTGCCCCGGAACTTAACGGAGTATTGATACGACGGGCAATCATACGACTCACCAATTTAATACGGTCCTCTCCTACCCGTTTTACGAAATTGTCGGGTAAAGGCATATTCTCTCCATACAACGAGTACAACAGCGATACGGCCATTCTCCACGGTTCACGAGCGGCAATATCGCCTCCCGGCATCGGCAAATAAAGATGGTGCGATAACCGCCTATATTCCGTACGAGAGCACCGGATCAGTTCTCCGCCCCAAATCGTGCAATCATCGCCATAACCGGTTCCGTCGAGACATAACGCCAATACATCGCCGGTGAGCGCATATTCGGCCATTACAGCTACGGCATGGGCATGGTGATGTTGTACCCGATACACAGGTATATGCCTCTCGACTGCATATCGTTCACCCCATGCCGTAGCGAAATAGTCGGGATGCAAGTCACAGACCACACACCTCGGTTCGAATCGAAACATTCGAGAAAAATGAGAAATCGATTCTTCAAAAAAAGAAAGGTTTTCCCGGCAAGACAACTCGCCTATATGTTGACCCAATAAAATATCTTCTTTTTTCCCTATCGCAAAGCAGGAAACCTGTTCGGCCCCGACAGCCAATATTCCTTCGGTAGCCTGCACGTTGCGTAATGGTTCGGGAGTATATCCCCGCGACCTTCGTATGGGACGACAAACTCCGTCATATTCCTGTACGACAGAATCATCGACCCGGTTGTAAATATCCCGATTGTACGAAACGACCGAATCGACTTTGGAATCAAACAAATCATGAGCCTCCTCATCTGCTATGACGATAGGACGTCCCCCCATATTCCCACTGGTTACCACGATTCGTCTCAATTCGGGAGCTTCTGTAAACAAATCATAATGTATCGCCATATAAGGTAATAGAACTCCCAAAGACCGATATCCCTCATTCAGCCACGGCGCATTATGCACTTTCTCCTCCGCCAGCACGATAGGCCGCCTCCACGAGTTCAACGCTTTTCGCTCCTCATCGGAAAGATTCAAATCGACCATTACCTCCCGTTCGTCCCGATACATGACAGCCAAAGGCTTGGCATAACGACCTTTCAACTCCCGTATTCGGGCGACAGCCTGCTCATTATCGGCATCGCAGATGAGGTTGTAACCGCCCAAACTTTTCAAAGCGACGACACCTCCATTCGACAATACATCGGATATTCGCGAAACTATACGGATATAAACCGTATCCTCATTCCCTTCGGAATCCCGCAGCGTATAATGCGGGCCACATTCGTTACAAGCGATGGGTTGTGCATGGAAACGGCGATCATTTACATCGGCATACTCCTCCCGACACGTATCGCACATACCAAAAGAGCTCATAGTCGTAACGGCTCTATCGTAAGGTAATTTTTCGATAATGGAAAAACGAGGCCCGCAATGCGTACAATTGATAAAGGGATACCCCATGCGATGCAACTGGTGTTTCCGGTCTTTCAAACAATCGGAGCAAATAGCTATATCGGGGCTTATACGTGTGATTTCGTCGCCAGAACTACGGCTGGGAGCAATATCGAAACTTTCATATTTTTTCGAGACACGGCATTGTACTGTTTCTATATGTTCGATAGAAGCGACCTCCGGAACCGATTTTATCAAAGCCTTCAAGAATTTCTCCTTTTGAATACAGGTAGATTGCAACACGATAAGAACTCCGTCATTACTATTATCCACGTACCCACGTAATCCCATCTCATTAGCCAAGCGGTATACATAAGGACGGAATCCTACTCCTTGCACAAGACCTCTGACATGTATGTGATATTGATTCATCTGCAAAAGTTTTTTCAGATTTCTTTCTAAACAATACAATTGTAAAAGTTGTTCATTATCCGTACCAAAACTATTACTCAAACTATGTGCTTAGCTATTCCCGGAAAAATTCTCGATATAGATACTTCCTGTTCCCTGCGTATGGCGACAGTCGATTTCGGCGGTATACATAAATCCATCTGCATACAATATGTCGACGCGGAGCCCGGCGATTTCATCTTGGCTCACGCCGGCATGGCGATAACCCGTCTCGATAGTGAAGAAGCAGAAGCTACATTGGAGGATTTCAAGATCCTCGCAGATAACCTTAATCCCGACAACCATGTGGTATGAAAAACAATTCAGGGATAACGGTAATCTTACGACATTACTCCAAGCAATCCGACAAATAGCTACGTTCCCGATACGAATCATGGAAGTATGCGGGGGACAAACCTATGCCCTGTCCCGGTATCGAATCGAAGAATTACTCCCCGACACGGTACAAATGATTCACGGGCCGGGATGCCCGGTATGCGTCACCCATGAAGATACCATATCGCAAGCTATCGAAATAGCTCGGAATCCCCAAACCATATTCTGTACCTTCGGAGACATGGTACGTGTGCCCGGGACAAAAGGAAGTTTACAACAACTCAAAGCCGAAGGAAAAGATATACGTATTGTCTATTCTCCTCTCGATACGTTACGGATAGCCAGTGAAAATCCCGAAAAACAAGTCGTCTTCTTCGCCATAGGATTCGAGACGACCACACCCCTATACACTTTGTTGTTGCAAGAAATCGTCTCCCGAAAAATAACCAATCTATCCTTGCTGACCTCCTTGTTCACCATACCCGCCGCCATATCGTTTTTAGCCCAAGACCCCGAATGTAAAATAGACGGACTGTTGGCAGCCGGACACGTATGCTCGATTACCGGGCTCCGAGAGTACGATGCCTTGGCCGAAAAATTGAAATTGCCCATCGCTGTAACCGGATTCGAACCGGCCGACTTATTATATGGCATTTATCAAGTTATACGGTTGAAAGCACAAGGCATCGACCGTACCATAAACGCTTACCGAAGAGCCGTACCTACACAAGGGAACAGAATGGCCCGACAAAAGACAGAGCGTTTCTTCACACCCTATGACGCCTATTGGAGGGGATTGGGAAAGATACCCGTCAGCGGATTGAGACTACGCCCCGAATATGAACAATACGAAGCTCGAAATCGTTTTTTATGCAAAGTAAAACCGGGCATTCAAGCCTCCGCATGTCGGGCAGGAGAAATCATGAAGGGGAAAATATCTCCCGAAAAGTGTCCCTTGTTCGGCAACCGTTGTACCCCCGATACCCCGTTAGGGGCATCTATGGTATCGTCGGAAGGAGCTTGCTCTGCTTTTTATCGTTACAGAACTAACTAAAAAACGAAATATGAATTTACCCGACTGTCCCACACCGACACAAAAATACGACCGAATCGTCATGGCCCACGGCGGCGGAGGACGAATGACAAGCCGTCTTATCGAAAAGATTTTCTATCCGGCCTTTCAAAACAAATGGCTCGAACAAGCTCATGACGGAGCGACATTGAATTTGCCTTCCGCCCGAATAGCTATCACAACCGACTCGTTCGTCGTAGACCCATTGTTCTTTCCCGGGGGAAACATCGGAGACTTGGCTATAAACGGGACCGTAAACGATTTACTGTGTTGCGGAGCCACTCCTCTCTATTTATCGGCAGGATTTATATTAGAAGAAGGCTTACCCATAGAGACATTGAAACAGATCGTACAAACCATGCGAAAAGCGGCCGGGAAAGCCGGTGTCTCTATCGTCACCGGAGACACCAAGGTCGTCGAACACGGCAAATGCGACAAGATTTTCATCAACACGACCGGAGTCGGGATCGTCCCCGAAAATATCGATATAGGACTTCACCGCATCAAGAAAGGAGATGCCGTAATCGTCACCGGCGATATCGGGAATCACGGAATCTGTATTCTCTCCACACGAGACAGTTTAGGTTTCGAGACCTCTATCCAAAGCGATACGGCGGCACTCACCCAAATCGTCTCTAATCTACTGGCCGGAGTTCCCGATGTACATATACTACGGGATCCCACACGCGGGGGATTATCGAGCACGCTAAACGAAATAGCCGAGGGTGCGAACGTAACCATCGCCATAGACGAGAACGAATTACCCATCAGCTCGTCGGTCAACGCCGCATGCGACCTGTTAGGCTTAGACCCTCTGTATGTCGCCAACGAAGGAATCATGCTTGTCTTTTTACCGGACGAGTATGCCGAACGGGCTCTACAAATCATTCGAAGTGACATACATGGGAAAAACGCACGGATAATAGGACATGTAACCGAAGACAGACACCCAGAAGTAATTCTAAAACTATCCTTAGGACAAACACGGATTCTCGATATGCTGAGCGGAGAACAATTACCGCGCATTTGCTGAAACCATAAATCGGAAGAAAACAATGGAAAAAGAACAAACTTTCTATCAGGAGCTGAAAGCCAAAGGATACACCCGTCGGCAATTCCTTAAATTCTGCGGTATCATGGGAGCTATGTTGGGCCTTCACCAAACCGGTATAGCCCAAGTTGTCAACGCACTTCAAACCAAACCCCGCAAGCCGGTTCTTTGGTTTCACTTTCAAGAGTGTACTTGTTGCAGCGAATCATTCCTACGGTCGTCTCACCCGCTTGTCGGACAAATTTTGCTTGAAATGATTTCTCTCGACTATTCCGACACGCTCATGGCAGCCAGCGGTTTCCAAGCAGAAGAAGTCCGAACCCGTTCTATGAAAGAGAATTGGGGCAAATACATCATGATTGTGGAGGGTTCGATTCCACTGGGAAATCCGGGATACTGCACTATTGCCGGACATTCCGCTAAACAGGTATTCGACGAGGCTGCCCACGGAGCGAGTGCTATTATCGCATGGGGAAATTGCGCGTCCTCCGGTTGCATACAAGGAGCTTACCCAAACCCGACAGATACGAAACCCGTACATAAAATTATCTCTGGTAAACCGGTCATTAACGTTCAGGGCTGCCCTCCTATCGCCGACGTCATGGCCGGAGTTATCACTTACATATTGACTTTCGACCGGTTACCCGAATTGGATAATATGGGCAGACCCGTCTCTTTCTACGGACGGCGTATCCACGATACTTGTTATCGCCGTCCCGCCTACGATGCCGGACTGTTTGTCGAAGCCTTCGACGATGAAAATGCGAAAAAAGGATACTGCCTATATAAAATGGGTTGCAAAGGACCGAATACATTCAATTCGTGCGCAGTCATCAAATGGAACGAAGGGGTCAGTTACCCCATACAATCGGGGCACGGGTGCATTGGATGCGCCGAACCCGGATTCTGGGACGCCGAACCCATGTACCATCACCTCCCCGACATCAAAGGATTCGGCATCGAAGCGACGGCCGACCAAATAGGATTGGGACTGACAGCCGTAGCCGCTGCGGGAGTAACCGCACATGCCATCGTGACAAACATACAAAAAAGAAAACTCATTAAAAATCAGATGGACAACGACGATATCGATAAAGAAGAATTCGCCGTAGAAGAACATCAAATCGAACGGGAAGAAAAAAGACTCGACCAAAAAGCTCATAAACTGGAAAAAGATAAAGATAACCGATAAAAATTCGAATTATGACTAAACGAATTGTTGTAGACCCTATTACGAGAATCGAGGGCCACCTCCGCATGGAAGCCGATATAGAAAACGGTGTCATCACCGATGCTTTCAGTACCGGGACGATGATACGGGGAATCGAGATCATTGTCAAGGACCGCGATCCTCGCGACGTTTGGGCATACGTGGGCCGAGTATGCGGAGTCTGTACCTCCATACATTCGCTCTGTTCTGTCAGGGCGGTCGAAGATGCGCTACACATCGTCATTCCGCCGAATGCCGAGCAGGTGAGAAACCTCATGCAATCGGCCGTAACCATACAAGATCACGTTACACACTTCTATCAATTACAGGCTCTCGACTGGGTCGATGTCATGTCGGCCTTGAATGCCGACCCCAGAAAGGCAGCCGAAGTGGCGCAAAGCCTATCGGAATGGCCTAAAAACTCCATCGGTTATTTTGTCGAAATACAAAAGAAAATACGCACGTTCATAGAGACCAGCAAATTCAGTATTTTCTCCAACGGATATTGGGGACACCCGGCCTATAAACTTCCGCCGGAAGTGAATCTCGTGGCTTTGGCTCACTATCTCGAAGCGCTCGAAGTTCAAAAAGAAATCGTCAAAGTCCAAACCATTTTCGGAGGGAAAAATCCCCACCCAAATTTCTTGGTCGGGGGTATGGCCTGCGCCGTCAACATAAACGATCCCAACGCCCTCAACATGGAACGATTGAATTATGTCGCTCAAATCATTGAACGTACGCAGACCTTCGTCCGCCAAGTCTACCTTCCAGATGTTCTGGCCATACTTTCCTATTACCCCGAATGGACGAAAATAGGCGGAGGGCTGCATAATTATATCGCCTATGGAGATTACCCTATGGGTAACTACGGGGAACTGTCGACCTATAAAAGTCCGAGGGGTATTGTCGTCGGTCGCGACTTATCGAAAGTCGTCGAATTCGATCCCTGGGCTATGGACGGGCTGTTGGAATTTGTCAACAATTCGTGGTATTCTTATACGCAAGGCAAAGATGTGGGGCTTCACCCGTCGGTCGGCGAAACTCATCTGAACTACACGGGTGCTACGCCACCCTATGAATACCTCGATAGAGACCAGCCTTACAGTTGGATCAAAACTCCCCGATACAAAGGTATGCCTATGGAAACAGGGCCATTGGCCCGTAATATCGTAGGACATGCATCGGGCAACGAAGCCTATAAAGGAATCACACAACGGTGTTTGAAGCAACTGAATGTCCCCTACGAAGCGATGTACTCCACAGCCGGGCGTACTTTGGCACGAGCTATCGAAGCAAATTTATTGGCAGACTGGCAAACCGAGTTTTACACGGCTTTACTGCAAAACATAAAGAACGGAGACTACCGTATGTTCAACGGTATAAAATGGGAACCAGACACTTGGCCGGAAGCAGCGCAAGGTGTAGGACTCACCGAAGCCCCGAGGGGTGCACTGGCCCACTATGTAGGCATTAAAGATAAAAAAGTCTTCAATTACCAAATGGTCGTTCCTACTACATGGAACGCCTCTCCTCGCGACACCAAAGGACAACATTCGGCTTTCGAGGCCTCCCTTATCGGAACTCCGGTCATCGATCCCCGACTGCCGCTCGAAATCATACGCACCATACACTCGTTCGACCCCTGTATGGCATGTGCCGTACATCTATATGACGAAAACGGTGAACATATACACCGATGTGAAATGTTATAATATAAACCCCAAGCAGTTGAATATATGATAAGCCGGAAAAAATCTTTACGTGAAGTCTACGTGTGGGAACTCCCCGTACGCATATTCCATTGGGTCAACGCAACAGCTATCGTCGTATTGTGCGTTACCGGATACATTATCGGCAACCCACCCGCTATACAACATGCCACACCACCCGAAGCTAACTATTGGTTCGGTTGGGTACGGTTTATCCATTTCGCTGCCGCATTTGTTTTCATTCTCAACTTTATTGTTCGCCTATATTGGGCTTTCGCCGGTAACTCGTTCGCCCGATGGAACAATTACCTCCCCCTCACCCGAAAACAGTGGAGGAGTATTTTCGATACCACCAAAGTCGATGTATTGTTGTTGTCGCCGAAACCGGTCTATGACATAGGACACAATAGCTTGGCCGCCTTTACATACTTCGGGGTCTTTGTCCTATTCTTTATCCAAACCATCACAGGACTGGCCATGTTCTGCGTGTCCACCAACAATGTTTTGGAACCCTTTTTCACTTGGGTATTACTCAAATGCGGAGGGTTCTTCGTCGTAAGACAAATACATCATATCGCCATGTGGGCATTCATTCTCTTTACGATTGCCCACATATATCTGGTATTTTACCACGACTATATCGAACGAAACGGAATAGCCTCCTCGATCATAGGAGGCTGGAAATTCGTTCGGGAGGATTTGGCGGAAGAGTACGAGACCGAACAAAAACAGCAACAACAACTTCAAAAACAAAAAGATGGAATCGCAAACGAAACAACCGAAAAATAATCCTACACCCGATAAGATACTTGTTTTGGGAATAGGGAACCTCGTACTCAACGACGAAGGCATAGGAATACACGTAGTCAATGCTCTAAACGAGATGGAGATACCACAAGGTGTGGACGTGCTCGACGGTGGAACCGGTGGCCTTGCCCTGTTGGAAACATTGCAAAGTTACCGGCAACTTATTCTCGTAGACGCAGCACTCGACAACAATCCGGTCGGGACGATTCGGCGATTATCGCCCAAATACTCCAAAGACTATCCGCCCTTGCTAAGCGCACACGAAATAGGATTGAAAGAAATGATAGACGCCATGCTATTACTCGGACAAGCACCCCGTATCGAACTACTTGCCATCAGTGTGCGCAACTGTCATCACTTAGGCATGCAACTATCGCCCGAAGCAAGAAAAGCCATACCACAGGTATTGCAACTTATTTTTGAAATCATCAACGACCTGCAACACGATCGCTGCTTGATGGGAGCCGAGTAAAATCGCATATCCCGACTCGGCGAAATCAGAAATTTTATATTTCGTCGTAAACCGTCCCATCGTTATATCGGTCATTGTTACAGAACGATATATTTAGAAGTTGTTTTAAATTTATAGAGAAATAATATTATCATTGCAAGCAGGTATGTTCCGGCCATATTGCGCCCCTGTCTCGAATCTAGAATCCCTTGATTTTTGTCAATAGCCCGCTATTGACTGCATATCTCGGACTCCAATCTGCTTCAACATAGGTCTCAATCTGTCTCGGAATAAATTTAAATCAGCTTCTAAAAAAGTATTGATTTTTGAATCGCCGATAGAAAAAATTGAGTAATTTGGCAGCATAATTCGAAAAATTTAAATCATCACTTATGAAAACAAAAAATTCCTTTCTGCTTATTTTATGCTTGCTATTATTTTCTTCTTTACATGCCCAAAACGAACCTGTTAAGATATTGGCTATCGGAAATAGTTTTGCCGACGACGGAATCGAATACCTTGACGAAATCGCTATCTCGGCGGGAAAACACATTATCGTCGCCAACACTTATATCGGCGGGTGCTCTATCCAAAGACACCTCGATAACGCCCGGCACGACAAACACGATTACAAATACAGAAAAAATATAGATGGGAAATACACCGAAGAAAAAGGGAAGAGTCTATTGGAAGCCCTGAAAGACGAGGAATGGGACTACATTGTATTTCAACAAGCAAGCTCTTTCGCCGGACAATACAGCTCTTATTTCCCCGAATTGAAAGAACTCATGGAATACGTCAAGGCGAATGCAACCAATCCGAATGTAAAATACGCCATGCAACAAACTTGGGCTTATGCAAAAGACTCCAACCACCCTGGATTTTTCAGATACGGGAAAAACCAAAAAGCCATGTATGAAGATGTCGTATTTTCTTATGACAAAGCGGCTCAAAAACAAAACATATCGATCGTCATACCCACCGGAACAGCTATTCAGAACGGACGTAGCAGTAGCTTGGGTGATACATTCTGCCGTGACGGTTACCATCTGGATTTAAAATACGGCCGCTATACGGCTGCTTGTGCATGGTTCGAAACATTCTTCGGAGAATCTCCGATAGGCATTACCTATCGTCCCGAAGGAGTTACCGATGAACAAGCGTCGATAGCACAACATGCTGCTCATTTCGCCATACTCCGTCCTACTTCTGTAACCGATATGAGTAACTTTTAATACACGGTATCATGGTTCAACATATTAAAAATATTACTATCCTCTTTTTTCTCCTACTCTCCTTATCGGTAAGTGCTTGTTCAAAAGATGATTTCACCCCTGCCTATCCCAAAAGCGAGGGTGTAACCCGTCTCGTTTCCTACAACGTAGGTGTTTTTGCCAAATATGCAAAAAGCGGTTACAAGATGACGGCTCGCATGATGAAAGAACTGGATGCCGATGCCGTCTGCATGCAAGAACTGGACAGTTGTACGACTCGTACCAAACACGTTTTCCAAGTGAAACGTTTTGCCGAACTCATGGGGTGGGAATATGTCTATGCCAAAGCCATGCCCTATCAAGGAGGATATTATGGTACAGGACTTGCCTGTAAAGATAAAATTCTGAAAAAATTTTCCATCGCTCTACCACAAGGCGGAGAACCTCGTACCGTAGCCGTAGCCGAGCTCGAAGACTACATTATAGCCTCTACTCACCTCGATTTGCAAAAAGAGACACAATTGGAAGAGGTAGAAGTCATCAACAAAACTTTTACCGAATTATATAAAGATTGCCCCAAACCGATATTCTTGTTAGGAGATATGAATGCTGAGCCAAACTCCGAGACCATTCAGATGCTCAAAACATGTTGGGACATTCTTTCGGTAGAAGGAAACACATACTCGTCTCATAATCCCGACAAATGTATCGACTTCATTCTACAATTGAAAAATGGTGTGAAATGCGAAGTCATCGAATCCAAAGTACCCACCGTATTCCATACGGGCGACGTAACCCAAGCATCGGACCACCTGCCTATTTACGTAGACGTGAAGATTCCAAAAAATTAATATTTCCTTTACTGAACAAACGCTCTCCCCGGCACGGTGCTGTCGGGGAGAGCGTTTTAGCCCGCCAATCGGTAAAAATGGTAGATATATCGGTAATTCATATAAATGAGATACACAAAAATGACGTAATTTCGTATTGAACAAAAATGATCTATCCATTTTAAAGAAAGCCTTATGAACCGATTCATCGCTATTTTAGTTTCTTATAGCCTCGATATCGGCATACTGCGATTCACCAAATGAAAACCGAAAAAGAAAAGCAGCCGGGTAGTTCGTAATCTTACATGTATGAGACGTATGACACTATATATTCTATTAGGTATAATCATATCGATAACCATCGCAGGCATTGCCTTCCTGCACCAGCCGAGTTTCGGACGGTTACCGAAAGGAGAACGACTGGAACATATCAAACGTTCACCTAACTATCGGGAAGGAGAATTTAGAAATATCGACACGACCATATTAATGACATCGCACAAAAGCCGACTATCCGGGATATGGAGTTTTCTGTTTCGCAAAGTAGAAGGACTACGCCCCGACGAACCCATTCCCGCCATAAAAACCGATCTCCGTAAAATCCCGCTCGAAGAAAATGCTTTGGTATGGTTCGGACACTCGTCTTATCTATTGCAAGTCGATGAAAAACGTATATTGGTAGACCCGGTGTTCTGTATGGCTTCGCCCGTATCGTTCGTCAACAAACCTTTCCGAGGGACAGAAATCTATTCTCCCGACGACATGCCAGACATCGACTACCTCGTTATTTCCCACGACCATTGGGACCACTTGGACTATCATACGGTCAAACAATTGAAAGGCCGCATTGGGAAAGTAGTCTGTCCATTGGGTGTGGGCGAACACTTCGAACATTGGGGTTTCGATAAATCCCGAATCATAGAACTCGATTGGAAAGAGAGCGCAACACTCTCTCAGCAATTCATCATACACTGTCTGCCCAGCCGTCATTTCTCAGGCCGAGGACTCACTCCGAATCAAACCTTGTGGGCATCATTCTTGCTTGAAACACCCGACCGAAAAATTTTCATCGGAGGAGACGGCGGATACGGTTCCCACCTCAAACAAATAGGCGAACAATTCCCCGATATAGACTTGGCCATATTGGAAAATGGACAGTACAACGAGGATTGGAAATATATCCACACCATGCCCTCCTTATTAGAGCAGACGATAAAAGACCTCAGAGTTCACAGAGTCCTTACCGTACATCACTCTAAATACGCTCTCGCCCGTCATCGGTGGGACGAACCTTTGAAAAATGCTCGCAACTTGTCTCGCAATGACTCGCTGACTATCCTTATGCCTGTTATCGGCGAAGTGGTGAACCTCTTCTGAACGACATAATACGAAAAGTTTCTTCCCTACGAAGCCGTTATATAAATAAAAGAATGACTTGCCAGATTGGGAATAACTCTCCTCACCAGACATATATCCCGCAGCGGGGAATTACATTTGACCTCCATTTGTAAAAATTAAAAAGCAAAGCTCTGAAATTCAAAAATTTCAGAGCCTTGCTTTTGCGGTGCGGACGGGACTCGAACCCGCGACCCCATGCGTGACAGGCATGTATTCTAACCAGCTGAACTACCGCACCAGTTTCGTTTTGCGTGTGCAAAGATAGAACGCTTTTTTCAATTCTGCAACTCTTCGATTCAAAAAAATAGAATTATTTATTTCTTATTATCTCCGACAGAAATACAAGGAAATTGAAAGAGTCTCATATTCAACGCAAAACTCACACAATTAAAGCAAATGAATATTATGCCGCGCACACTCGGCAATTTGCTCCTCGGGCCAAATACTGGCCTGTACCTCGCCAATGTGTGCCTTTTGCAAAAGAAACATCGAGAAACGCGATTGCCCTATCCCCCCGCCTATCGAGAGGGGTAACTCGTCATTCAACAGAGCCCGATGGAAAGAAAGCTGAGCCCGCTCGGGACAACCGCAAATATCGAGCTGACGCAACAGAGCCTCTTTATCCACCCGTATCCCCATCGACGAAAGCTCGACCGGAGTTCCCAACACGGTATCCCAAAAGATAATATCGCCGTTCAGGCCCAAATAACCATCGCTGTTGGGAGTCGTCCAATCGTCATAGTCGGGAGCGCGCCCGTCATGACGAGTTCCGTCGCTAAGCTGCTGTCCTATACCGATAAGGAATACGGCCCCATACCGACGGACAACGGCGGCTTCCCGTTCTTTCGGAGACAAACGAGGATACTCTTGCAACAACTCCTCGGTATGTATAAATGTAATCTCGTCGGGCAAAGTCGGTGTAATGTGAGGAAACTCGGCATAGATGAGACTCTCGCACTCTTTGATAACCTTATAAATACTTTTCACGGTCTTTTTAAGGTATTCGACATTACGATCCTCCCGTGTAATCGTCTTCTCCCAATCCCATTGATCGACATACAACGAATGAAGATTGTCAAGCTCTTCGTGTGTGCGAATCGCATTCATATCGGTATAAAGCCCGAATCCCGGTGCAATGTCATATGCACCCAATTTCACCCGCTTCCACTTGGCGAGCGAGTGAACGACCTCGGCCTGTCGCCCGCCCATATCGGCAATGGGAAAAGATACCGCCCGCTCGCTTCCATTCAAGTCGTCGTTCAGCCCCGTACCGGAAAGAACGAACAAAGGAGCTGTTACCCGACGCAAGTTAAGCGTCTTGGACAATCGTTCTTGAAAAGCATCTTTCAACATTTTTATTGCCATTTCGGTAGTTTCGGGCAACAACTTCAATTTATATTTCGGAGGAATTATCAGTGACATTAGGATTCTCTTTGGTTAATATTATATTCACTTCGCATAAAATATTTGCAAATATATATCATTTTTCCAATAACAGAAATTATATCATATCAAATTGAGAAGTCAAACGCACAATATTATAACTTTTATAAAAAAGATTGTCGAATAATTTTAATTTTCTGAAACCAAAAGACAAAATAAATTGTTTATAAATATACACCTATAAAAATTATATACTTTTGCACCGAAAAAATGCGAACATAAGCTGCGGTTTTGCCGGCTCTACCTTCGCACGAAAAAACAAAATTCACACTCATGGATACAAACCGACTTGGCACTATGCCCGAGCCAAAGCTCTCGAAAGAAAGCGAACATAATCTTGTTTTCAAACCCATTACACTGGACTCTCTTTCCGAAATCGAACCCTTCCTGCACCGACAATGTTACCGCACCTGCGACTTCTCGATCGGCGGCATCTACATGTGGGTAGATTATTTCGGCTACGAATATTGTATTTCCCAAGATACGCTGTTTATCAAAGGAGGAGAGGAAGATAATTTGCAAAACACGGCTTTTGCCGTACCCGTCGGCAAATTGAATCTGCAAGAATCCTTACCGTTACTGAAAGAGTATTGCTGCCGACACAACGTCCCGTTCATTTTGTCGGCCGTACCCGAACCGGCCGCACTGGAAATTCAACAACTTTACGGCTGCCCGATAACCGAATTGCCCGACTGGGGAGACTACCTATACAATGCCGTAGACCTTGCGACATTAGTCGGACACCGTTTTAACAAAAAGCGCAACCGAGTAAACAAATTCAAAAGCACCTACCCCGATTATCGCTACGAGATGATCACATCGCAGAACCTCCCGGAAATAACAGCTTTTTTCGAGACCTACAAACAAGAATATCAAAAAGATAGTTTGCTGTTCACGTACGAAGAAAGCAAAGTGGTTCAAGTATTGCACGAATATGAAAAACTGAAATTTGAAGGAGGCGCTCTGCGGGTATCGGGACAAATCGTAGCATTTTCTATCGGCGAAGTTATAGGCGACACGCTTATCGTCCATATCGAGAAAGCCCGTAAGGAAGTGGCCGGGGTATACGAAGCCATCAATCAATTCTATTCGGCGCAAATGGCCGAAAAACACCCCGAAGTGAAATACATCAACCGAGAGGACGATGCAGGGGATGCCGGCCTACGTGAAGCCAAACTGTCGTATAACCCCGAAACCATCTTAAAAAAATACAATATCGCACTTAACGAATACACTCTGTAAATCTATTTTTCTTACATAAAGACAGCTTTTCACCGCTTCCTCTTCCTTTTCTCATAAAAACAGCCGATATGAGTTTCAATTAGCCGTTTGCAAATAGGCTTGGTTTTGGACAAAGTTTATATTATCTTTGCGCAGTATGCCATTATAAAACAGACTCACAAAAAAACAAGTATATGAAGAAATTGCTATGGGCCATTCTTGCGACGGCTATCATCGCAGGCGCAAATCCCGAGACATGTTATGCCAAAAAGAAAAGTAAGAAAAATGATAAGAAAGAACAGGTAAAAGACACGACTGCCAAAGAGTCGAAATACGAAAAGCTCATCAAAGGAGCTAAGACTCAAAAGGGTATGTTCACGCTACACATTACGAATGACAACAAACTGCTGGTCGAAGTACCCGACTCGTTGATGAACCGCACGTTCCTGTTGTCGAGCCGTGTAGCCGCCACGACCGATCCCAAAATATTCGTCGCCGGCGAAATGACGACCAATCCGTTCATGATACGATTCAGCAAAAACGAACAGTCGCTCTTCATGCACCTCGTTCAGCACCGGAACATCATCGACGAGAACGACCCCATAGCGGCATCTTTTGACAAAAATTTTGGAGACCCTATTATCAAAGCATTTAAAATCTCTGCCAAAAACGGGAAAGACGTGGTAGTCGACATGAGTGATTTTTTCAAAGGCAATGAAAAAATCATCAGCCCTATGCCTACTCCGACTCCCGGCAGCTCTTCCAAAATAAAAACCGGAACCTACACGGCCGCCAATTCCTATATCTTAGGGGCAAAGAGTTTTCCTCAAAACAGTGAAATCCGTTCGGTATTGAGCTTTACCGGCGACAATAATTGCACCGTCACTATGCATCGCTCGTTGGTTCTTCTTCCCGAACGACCTATGACACCGCGTATCTACGACCGTCGGGTAGGATTCTTTTCGAGCGGTAAGAATATCTATTCCAGCGACAAAGATCGTATAGACTACACCAAATATGTACATCGCTGGCGTCTCGAACCGAAAGAGGAAGACCGCGAAGCCTATTTCAGAGGTGAACTCGTAGAACCGGCCAAACCCATTGTTTTCTACGTGGACAGTGCCTTCCCCGATAAATGGAGGGACATCGTAAAACAAGGCGTAGAAGACTGGAACACGGCATTTGAAGCCGCCGGCTTCAAAAATGCCATTATTGCACGCGACTATCCCAAAGACGACCCGGACTTCGACCCGGACGACATGCGATACAGTTGTGTGAAATATGCCGTGACCGACATAGCCAACGCTATGGGTCCGAGTTATGTAGACCCCCGCAGCGGCGAAATTCTGACAGCCGATGTCATCTGGTATCACAACGTAATCTCTCTCGTTCACAACTGGCGGTTCGCCCAGACAGGAGCTGTGGATAAACGGGTGAGAAAGGAAACCTTCGACAACGATGTCATGCGCGAATCTTTACGCTACGTCGCTTCGCACGAAATAGGTCATACACTGGGACTGATGCACAATATGGGGGCCAGCTACTCCTTCCCTATCGACTCGCTGCGCAGTCCTTCGTTCACGCAAAAATACGGAACCACGCCCAGTATCATGGACTATGCCCGTAACAACTTCGTGGCACAACCCGGCGACTACGAAAGAGGAGTACGGCTCACGCCGCCCATTCTCGGCGTCTATGACATTTACGCTATCAACTGGGGATATCGTCTCATACCCGATGCAAAAACACCGAAAGACGAAATCCCTACATTGGATAAGTGGATCGAAGAGAAAAAGGACGATCCCATGTACACTTTCGGAGCACAACAGTTCCCCGGAGCTTACGACCCGACAGACCAGACCGAAGATTTGGGAAACGATCATTTCCGCGCAGGAGAAATGGCGGTTTCCAACCTCAAAATCATTATGAAAAATTTCGAAAAATGGCTGTTCGACGAGGGTAAAGATTTCACTACGATTCAAGAGCAATATGCCGCTATCGTACAACAATACAACCGTCACCTGCGACACGTCACTCCCTATATAGGCGGTGTGCTCTTCAAAGAAGTGAGACAAGGAGAGAATGAACTACCCTACACTTATCTGGACAAAGCTACGCAGAAAAAAGCCATGCGGTGGATTTTGAACCAAGTACGCACCTATCGAGACTGGTTGATGCCGGCCGATTTAATGCAACGAATCAATGCACCCACCAACTATGCCAGTTCGGTTCACCGTTATATTCCGGCCTACCTTGTCAACCCCACGGTGCTGTTCCGTATTCAGGAAGGCGGTATCATAGACCCCGTGAAAAATTACACGCTAGACAGTTACCTCAACGATTTGATCGCCGAAGTATTTAAAACGACTTATCAGGGACGTAAATTGAACAACATCGAACGCGACTTGCAAAGCGAGACCATCAATCAATTCATTCGCTATTCGTCGCTGAAACCGGCTTCATCGGGGATAAGAAATTTAGACTTCACCGACGACATCGACCTCGAAAGCGAAGCGTTCCCTTGCAGCCACGCCCTTTGCCGTCATCACGATTCGGAAGAGCAATCGTTCACCCGTATCAACATGGGGCCAGCCCTATCGTCGGCCGATATGGCTCCTTACATGACCGGTGCGCTCAAAAAAGTTTTGGCGTTATACAAGCAAAAAAGAGCGGCCACGGCCGACAGTGCCACCCGCAATTTCTACGACTATCAGATCATCACGATAGAAAAACTATTTAATAATTAAACTCCGATAAAAACAAAGAGGTAAGAAAAAACATTATTTTTGGAGTACGTCTTTGTAAACATATAGAATGAAAGAATTTATTTTAACCCAAGAAGAAACCGAACGCACCGTTTTAGTGGGATTGATCACCAACACCCAAAACGAAGCGAAAGCAAACGAATATCTCGACGAACTGGCCTTCTTGGCAGAAACTGCCGGAGCGTTGCCCGTGAAGAAATTCCTTCAACGACTCGACACGCCTAATTCCCGCACTTTCGTCGGGTCGGGAAAACTGTCCGAAATAAAAGCATACATCGAAGAAAACGAAATAGGCATGGTCATCTTCGATGACGACTTGTCGTCGAAACAGGTACAAAATATCGAACGGGAATTGCAAGTGAAAATACTCGACCGCACCAGTCTCATTCTCGATATTTTTGCCAAACGGGCACAGACTGCCAATGCCAAACGTCAGGTAGAACTGGCACAATACCAATATCTGTTGCCCCGACTCACCCGGCTGTGGACTCACCTCGAACGACAACGAGGAGGTATCGGCATGCGTGGACCCGGCGAAACTCAAATAGAGACCGACCGGCGTATCATTCTCGATAAGATTTCTCACTTGAAAGAGGAGCTGAAAAGCATAGACCGACAAAAAAGCATCCAGCGGAAAAACCGGGGGAAGTTGGTACGAGTAGCATTAGTCGGTTATACCAATGTAGGAAAATCGACTTTGATGAACCTGTTAAGCAAGTCGGAAGTCTTTGCAGAGAACAAACTCTTTGCCACGCTCGATACGACCGTGCGCAAAGTGATTGTCGACAACCTTCCCTTTCTGCTCTCCGACACGGTAGGATTTATCCGCAAACTGCCTACCCATCTGGTCGATTCGTTCAAATCGACACTCGACGAGGTGCGGGAAGCCGACCTTCTGCTACACATCGTGGATATCTCGCATCCAGCTTTCGAAGAACAGATAGAAGTAGTTAATAAAACCTTACAGGAAGTCTGCGACTCCACTGACAAACCCATGATACTCGTGTTCAATAAAATCGACGCATTTTCCTATGTGGAAAAAGCGGCCGACGACCTCACCCCGAAAACGAGAGAAAACATTACGCTCGACGAATGGAAAGAAACGTGGATGGGAAAAATGCACGACAACTGCATTTTCATATCGGCCAAAGAGAAAAAGAACATCGACGAATTGAAAACGCTGCTTTACCAACGGGTGAAAGAGATACATACGACAAGATTCCCTTACAACGATTTCCTGTTTCAACACTACGACGAAATAACGACCGACGAAGAATCCTGAATCCATAACCGGGCTACCCTCCGGCCTTTTACAAAATTTGTCCGATGAAGAATTACCGTAAACTCAATATTGCAGAAATCAATCAACTCACGACTCAATTTTGTACGGCCGAGGACTGGTCGAAAATAAATGTAGTCGAAGGGTTCTCTCCCGATCATATTACCCACACCCGTTTTTCCGGAGAAATCGAGCTGGGGATATTCGAAAAAGAGATGGAGCTTCCGGGTGGATTAAAGAAAAAAACGGGACTCCACCACGTCACCTTGCACAATTGCTCGATAGGGAACAACTCATTGATAGAAAACATTCCCAACTATATAGCCAATTACCGGATAGGAAGCGACTGTTTCATACAAAATGTAAACCTCATTCTCACCGAAGGCGAAAGCTGTTTCGGGAATAATACCGAAGTATCTGTATTGAACGAGACAGGAGGTCGGGAAGTCCCCATTTACAATCGGCTGTCGGCACAACTGGCCTACATCATCGCCATGTATCGGCATCGCCCCGACCTGATAGCCCGCCTTCGAGAAATGATAGAGGCATATTCCCTCGCACAAAAGAGTTGCTACGGGAAAATAGGCAACGGCGTGCACATCGTCAATACAGGAACTATACGAAATGTTTGTATCGGAGATTACTGCCAGATAGACGGGACATCGAGACTCGAAAACGGTAGTATCAACAGCAACCGAGAAGCTCCGGTATACATCGGGCCGAATGTTACGGCCGAAGATTTCATCGTCAGTTCGGGAGCCCATATAAGTGACGGTGTAGTAATGTCTCGTTGTTTCATCGGACAAGCCTGCCACCTCACCCATCTTTTCTCGGCTCACGATTCGCTCTTTTTCAGCAACTGCCAAAGCGAAAACGGCGAAGCGTGTGCTATCTTTGCCGGCCCCTACACGGTCACCATGCACAAATCGAGTTTGCTCATCGCCGGAATGTTTTCTTTCCTGAACGCAGGCAGCGGGTCGAACCAAAGCAACCACATGTACAAACTCGGCCCTATCCATCAAGGAGTCGTCGAACGGGGCTCGAAAACGACCAGCGACTCGTATATCCTGTGGCCGGCCAAAGTAGGTGCATTTTCCCTCATCATGGGACGCCATGTCAATCACCCCGATACTTCGGGCATGCCGTTTTCCTACCTGATAGAACACGGAAATCGCTCTTATCTCGTTCCCGGTGCGAATCTCAAAAGCGTGGGAACGATACGCGACGCACAAAAGTGGCCCAAGCGAGACAAGCGCACCGACCCCGACAAGCTCGATTGTATCAACTTCAATCTGCTCAGTCCCTACACCATACAAAAGATGCTGCAAGGCATCGACACATTACAGGGATTGAAACAGACATCGGGTGAAACGTCGGAATGTTACTCCTTCCAAAGCACTACGATCAAGAACAGTTCCCTCAACAAAGGAATAGACCTGTACACCCTCGCTGTCCATAAATTCATGGGTAACTCGATCATCAAACGACTTGAAGGAGCTCCGTTCTCCGATCTGAACGATTTGCACGACCGGTTGAAACCGACCGACCTCCTCGGAGAAGGCGAATGGATAGATCTGTCGGGATTGATTGTACCCAAGCAGGCTGTTAAAGACGAAATAGACCATATCGTCGGTAATCCCGATTCCACGTTAGAAGAAACCGAATCTTTCTTCCAAGCCATGCATCGGCGTTACTACGACATGGAATGGACATGGGTTTGTTCGATAATGCCCCGTTGGTATGGAAAAACAGTCGACAGGCTGTCCCCCGGAGATATTATCCGAATCGTACGGCAATGGAACGAAGCCGTTGTGTCGCTCGACCGAATGCTCTATGACGATGCCCGCAAAGAATTTTCGATGATTTCCCGTATCGGATTCGGTGTGGACGGTTCTACCCGGCAACGGGATTTCGATTTTGAACAGGTTCGGGGCGAATTTGAGAACGATGCCTTCGTCAAGATGGTCTGCAAGCACATCGAAGATAAAACCGCTTTGGGGAACGAGTTGATAGACCGCCTCGAAGCATTGATAACATCGATATCTCAGCATTAAAATGATATTGCCTCCCCGCTACTATCTCTTGCAACATCACAGGAATATAATGAAAAGCTATTCAACCCCTCCACCGCTTCGTGGCATCTCGCCCTCATCTGGCTCACAGTCAGGCAAGCGAAAAATCACATTACTGAGTATTCCCGAACAGCTGTGACATTTATCGTTTACTACCAGACTTTTCTCAAAAGAACAACGGTCCACGTCGCAAGGACAAACGGAGCCGTCAGCGTCGTTATCCCGATGCGCATTCCGGCAATTTGTAATACCGTACTTAACAGCACGGCCGCGGTCGCCTCTCCAAAACCTTTTAAGGATGCCGTGCCGAGTGCGATAGCACAAAGCACCCCGTTGTACCCCAATAATCCGGCTTCCGCACCGAGGATTCCCATATCCGGAAAAAGAGCCGCTCCAAGCGGCAAAACAGCGCCCCACATGGCATAAAGTCCATTCAACCGGGAGTTGATCCATATTCCTACGAGGAAAAACAAACCAGACAAAACGGTTCCACCTTGAAACATGACTTGTCCGATGTGCAAACAGAACACTTGAAAAAAATCTATATTCACCGGCTCCTGCACGGCTACGGAGTCGGACGAGAGCTCCAATGAAGGAAATACAGTCCGTTCCAACAACAGCAAAAGCCAAGTGACAAGAATAAACGGTGCAGTATACCCCGGCACGAACCGTTGACGTTGAAACAAGCGCATCACCCATGTAGAAAGGGCGGCTCCTATTATCAATAACATAAAAGCCCATACGGATATGTTCATAAACACACCCACGGCAATACCGACCAAAGTCCCGTTAAAACCATACAATCCGTTTCGTATATCCTCGCAGGAATATCCTGCTATCCGGGCAGTCGATGTACTCACAACCGTTCCCAATAGAGCCAGACCCGCCATATACAAAGAATTACAGGCTATCCCGGCCAACATCAAGACTCCCGACCAAGCATTATTCTGAAACATCACCTGCCCAATCCCACGAAATAAAATCTTTATCTTTTCCAAAATATCATTTTGCCAATCCATAACCCAAGAACAGAAAAAGTACATTCGTACTTCTCATTTCAAAATTTGGCCGAAAAGTGTAACGATTTTTTGTTGGACAATATCGAGCAGACCGCCGACATGCTCGTTGTTCCACTCACCTTTCCGACGAACCTCGTCCAACACGATTCGACTCTCGGCGTATATCTCTTTTTCGAGCAATAACAATCTTTGGGCATATCCGTTACCTTCGGGATTATAAAGCAATGCCATATGCAGATAATGCGGGCCGCTGCCTCTTTCCAAAGAAAACACTTTGTTTTTCAATCGGTTCGACCATTCGCACAACGGAGAGCGCACAGAATCTTCCGCCCCCTGCAACAGGGTCGGAACACCATACTCGCAGCCGATCCACACCGGCAACACGACCGAACAGGGAGGATACCCCAATATCGTCCACATGGTAGTGAATACAGGAGACTCTTCGGGTTTCACGCCTTCGATGACAACAGAAGCCGATGTACTGCGGCGAGGTATGAAATCCTGATCGACCACCCATGCATCGGTCGTAAAATCCCGTCCCAACAAAATGTGATAAAACGAGCGGGAACAAACGCCTGTAATCCATTCGGGAGTAATACTGCGCTCGGAGGCAGCACGTGAAAACAACCGGGCGGCATTATCGTAACGGATATAACCATAACCTTCGTTCGGCCTCCCCGATACAGAATAATTGGTACGAAGCAGATAACCGTCGGGACTATCTTTTACGTCATAACGGAATACCTCGTAACTATTCACTTCGAAATAGGCTGCTCCACCCAAAGCATCGACCACCCCGAAGTTAGCCTCCACCCCTATCGGACGAGGAAGAGAATCGAGTAACCGGGCGAAATCCTCTACCGTACGGCACTCGCCCAACACTTGTTTCATCACAACCCCTTCTCGGTCGGACAACGATGAAGTATCGTTTTTAAGATTATATGAAGCCGTATTCATGATAGCGAATCCAGAAGTATTATACCCGGCCCACACTTCGTTGGCCATCGTATCGACCCCGTTCACAAGTCCGACAAATTCCAACTTTCCTCCTTCTGCTTCGAAATGAACGATACGATTATTCAAATCCGATGCATCGCGATGTTTCCACAACAACGGACGCCCGTCGGGTGTTACCCGCCCCGAAACCACGGCCGAAGTACACGGGAACATAGGTATCCAGCCCACCAAATAGACAATAATAACACTCAACAATTTACGCATAACATCATCTTCACATCAATGCGTAAAAATAATATAAGAAATATTAGAATCAAACATACTCGTACAAAAACGTACAAACTCTGACAGAAATCCCAATTTTTAGGTATTGATACTCCTTTAACGGAAATCTAACTTTGCTTCACAAAATAAGTACTAAAACATTTATGCAAATAGCCAAAGAACATATCCGACAAAACATTCTAAATGCTGCTTTGCCCCTATTCTATGCCAAAGGCTATTCCAAAGTCACCATTCGTGAAATCGCCGACGACTCCCATGTAGGGTTAAGTAATATTTACAACTACTATAACAGCAAAGAAGATATCTTTCGCGAACTCGTACAACCCGTGATCAATGATTTTGAAATCATGTTAGACAAACATCATGGAAAAAGCGGATCTGACATCATGGAAATGTATACCGAACACTATCTCCGGGCTGTCATAGCCGAATACATATCGTTAATCAAAAAATATCGTAATCTGTTATTCCTGCTTTTATTTCGTTCGCAAGGGACTTCCTTAGAAAATTATAAAAGAGATTTTGCCGACCGTTCGACCGAAGTCGTCAAAGAATATTTTCGAAACATGAAAATAAAACACCCTGAACTAAATATAAACATATCGGAATTCACGATTCACCTGCATACCGTTTGGATGTTCACCATGCTGGAAGAATTAATCATGCATAAAAAGGTCTCCGATGAAATAGAACAAATAATAACAGAATACATGATTTTCAGTACAACCGGGTGGAGAGAGCTTATGAAAGGATAGGTTCTCTCTTTTTTTGAATGATTTTGAATATTGTTCGTTTTTGAAAATAACAAATAAGAATATGAAAAGAAAATACGAGTTCAAAAACATTGTAGCCGAAACACTGCTTATTCCACTTTATATGCGGGCAAAAGAAAGTAGGCGAAAAGATGCGATTCTAAAAGACAAAATGGCGGAACAATTAATCGCCTGCATCGAATACGATTATTCCAAATTCGACGGAGCAAAACTGAGCGAAGTAGGTTGTGTCGTAAGAGGTAGGTATTTCGACGATGCTGTCCGCCGATTTATCGATAACCATTCCCGACCGATTGTAGTCAACGTCGGTTGTGGATTAGATACACGTTGCCAACGCATTCATCGGGAAAACGATCCGACAAAATATTACGAACTGGATTTACCCGAAGTAATCTCTTTGAGACGAGAATTGATTCCCGAACCGGAATACGATACCTATATATCTTCTTCTTTATTAGAAACAAAATGGTTAGAGTGTTTGAAAACACAACACCCCGATTGTGATTTCATTTTTATCATCGAGGGCGTACTCATGTATTTCTATGAAGAACAAGTGAAGGCAGTTCTCCATAACATAGCTTCCCATTTTTCCGGCGGGGAAGTACAAAAGAGATCAACCATTAACTCAAAAACTCAATTCACATGACACCAAATAAAAAGAAAGAAGGACTTGCCCGTCTATTTCAAATAGCAGGTGAGCGAAAAGGCTTACTGATATTATCCGGTATATTGTCGGCAATCAGTGCTTTGTGTATGCTCGTACCTTATTGGTCGATATATGAAATTCTCAACGAACTCCTATCGAAAGCAGGAAATCTAGGTTCAATCGACAGCGATTTACTCATATACTGGGGGTGGATAGCTTTTGGAGGATTAATCATCGGATTGATACTACTCTATGCATCACTCATGGCATCACACGTAGCTGCTTTTCGCATCTTATACGGACTGCGTGTAAAACTATCCGAACATATCGGGAAATTATCCCTGGGATTTCTCAGCGATACCTCCACAGGTGCTATCAAAAAGACAATAGAACAAAATATCGAGAAAATAGAATCCTTCATAGCCCATACGATTCCCGACATGGTAAACGTCGCGGTAACCGTAATTTTCATGTTTGTTATTTTCTTTTCACTCAACGGTTGGTTAGCTGCAATTTGTCTTGCTTGTATCGTATTAAGCATTGGATTACAATACATCAACTTCATGGGCAAAACTGCAAAAACATTTACCGCCAACTATTTTGACACACAGGAGCGTATGAGCGCATCGGCTGTACAATACGTACGAGGTATACCCGTCGTGAAAATATTCGGACAGAGCGTAAAATCCTTCCGACAATTCCACGACGAAATTCAAGGATATAAAAAATGGGCATTGAAAGTTTGCGATACATACGAACCAGGCATGATCACTTTCACCGTGTTGTTAAACTCCATCGTCTCGCTTATTATCCCCGTCGGTCTGCTACTCATCAGTAACCAACCACACAATATCGCACTGGCCGCCGTATGGCTATTTTTCATCATCATGGGACCCGGTGTAACTTCACCGGTATATAAATTAATGTTTCTAGGAGGAGGTACTCGCGAAATCGACGAAGGAGTAAAACGCATAGACCGAATACTCGACGAAAAACCCGTTCCAGAAACAACCTTACCCCAAACTCCCCAAAGTTATGACATCGAATTCAGAGATGTCAGTTTCTCCTATGAGAGCAAAGAGCAAGTCACTCGCACAGAGGCGTTACGTCATATTTCTTTCAAAGCGTCACAAGGCGAAATCACAGCACTCGTCGGGCCGTCTGGTTCAGGGAAAAGTACGGTCGCCAGCCTCATACCCCGATTTTGGGACGTCGGCGAAGGCGGTATCTACATAGGAGGAGTCGATGTGAGAAACATCAAAACCGAGGAACTAATGAATCTTATATCTTTCGTCTTTCAAGATACATTCCTTTTTTACGATACATTGTATGAAAATATAGCCGTAGGTTCACCCAATGCCACCCGAGAACAAGTAGAAGCCGCCACTCGTGCCGCCCAATGTCATGAGTTCATTTCAAATCTGCCCGACGGATACGACACCCGCATTGGCGACAAAGGAGTATTTCTATCGGGCGGTGAGGCGCAAAGAATCTGCGTGGCACGGGCCATACTGAAAAATGCACCCATTCTCGTACTCGATGAAGCTACGGCTTTTGCCGACCCCGAAAATGAATACAAGATGCAACAAGCCTTGCAACACCTCATCAAAAACAAAACCGTCATCATCATAGCTCACCGATTATCGTCCATCGTATCGGCTCAACAAATCGTCGTACTCAAAGAGGGCTCGATAGCGCAAATCGGTACACATCAAAAGCTTAGCTCCATACCGGGAGTTTACCGACAGATGTGGGAAGCATACACCGATGCATTCCAATGGGAATTAAAAACCGAATATAAAGCTTAACATAACATTCACAAGAATATGAAAAAGAAAAACATAATCAACTCTATACTACAAAATACCCGTATGCCCGAAGGGTTCTTCGGTAGAATAATTCTACGAGGTATGAACAAGGGACATGCTTCACTCTCCCGCTGGGGGCTCTCCCAAATAGAATGGAAATCCGACTGGACGATACTCGATATCGGGTGCGGAGGTGGAGCGAATCTGAAACGCATGGCAGACTTCTGTCCGCAAGGGAAAATATACGGTATCGATATATCCTCCGAAAGCGTAAAATTCGCTCGAAAGGAAATCAAGAAACTGCTGAATACTCGTTGCTTTATCTCGCAGGGAAACGTAATGAACCTACCCTATGAGAAAGGAACGTTCGATCTGATTACTGCTTTTGAGACCGTCTATTTTTGGGGAAATCTGCAAAAAACTTTCAACGAAGTACACCGGGTTTTGAAAAATGGAGGACTCTTCCTTATCTGCTGCGAAGCTAGCGACCCCTCCGACGAAACATGGACAAGCCGTATCGACGGCATGGTCGTCCATTCTGCCCAAGATTTAGAGTCCTGTCTTGCCCGGTGCGGATTCTCAAATATCACCACACACCGTAGAAATAAAGAAAATATCTGTGTAATCGCACAAAAAATTCAGTAAATCATGAACGCTATTCAAAATATAACCATCGGCCAACCGGATCGTTTGAAAAAGCCCGTTGGCTATACCATATTATCCAATTTGGTAAATATCATACCCTTTTGCCTCTCTATCGAAGCTATCGACGTTATTTTCCGAGCTTTCGACGGGAACGGTACACCACTCGATACCACTCGATTATGGACAATTTCCGGTATACTCGTCATATATGTAGCCGTCATGGTAGCGGCCGAAAGAGCCTCCTACCGGGCGAACTTCCGTGAAGCCTATGCCATGAGTGCCGACGGACGCATCGCTCTGGCAGAACACTTGCGCAAATTATCACTCGGATTTCTATCTCGCCGTGATCCGGGCGACCTGTCCTCTATGATTATCACCGACTTCACCATGGCCGAAACCGGCATATCCCATCATCTGCCTCAACTAATGGGTGCTCTTGTCATGCCTGTACTGGCTTTCCTGTCTCTCCTCTGGATAAATTGGCGCATGTCGGTAGCTATGTTCATAGCTCTTCCCGTAGCCATTCTGATCTTATGGCTCAGTACAAAATTACAACAACGGCTCAGCAGTAAACAGATAGAAGCGAAAATAAACGCAGGCAACCGCATGGAAGAATATCTACAAGGTATTCGGGTCATGAAAGCTTATAATCTTTTAGGCGATCGCTTCGTCAGATTACGCAAAGCGTTCTCCGATTTACGAAAAGCCTGCATACGACAAGAAGCCTTGTTGGGCCCGTTCATCATGCTCTCTATCACAATCGTCCGAGCCGGACTAACCTTAATGATCCTGTGCGGAACCTACCTTCTTATTGGAGGAGAACTCTTGCTAACCACTTTCGTCCTTTTTCTGGTCGTCGGCTCACGGGTATTCGACCCACTGACTTCTGCCTTGACAAACTTCGCCGAATTTCGTTATTTTTCCATTGCCGGAGGACGCATATTAAATTTAATGAAAGAACCCGAAATGAAAGGAGATAGACCCGCTCCCAACGGCGGTGACATTGAATTTCATAATGTATCTTTTGCTTACCAAGATAAAAAGGTTCTGCACCATATTAACCTCACTTTGAAACAAGGTTCCCTAACCGCACTCGTGGGACCGTCGGGCAGTGGAAAAAGCACCTTGATGAAACTCTGTGCCCGATTCTATGATCCTGGGGAAGGTACTGTTTCAATGGGTGGGCAAGACTTATCTACATTAGAGCCCGAATCCCTTATGAAAAATATATCTATGGTTTTCCAAGATGTTTATCTATTCCAAGATACGATTCGCAACAATATCCGATTCGGGAAAAATGATGCTACCGACGAAGAAATTATCGAAGCTGCCAAGAAAGCACAATGTCACGAATTTATCACGAAGCTTTCCAAAGGTTACGATACGATGATAGGTGAAGGAGGTTGTACTTTGTCAGGAGGAGAAAAACAACGCCTCAGTATCGCTCGTGCCATCTTGAAGGATGCTCCCATCGTATTGCTCGACGAGGTGACTGCCTCGCTCGACCCAGAGAATGAAGTGGAAGTACAACGAGCCATTAACACCCTGATAGCTGGTCGTACTGTCATTGTTATCGCTCACCGTCTCAAAACAATCCGTAACGCCGACACGATAGTCGTTCTCGATGAAGGTCGCATTGTAGAAAAAGGCAGACACGAAGACCTTCTGAATAACCACGGATTGTATGCTCATCTCTGGGATATACAAACTCAAATTGCCGGTTGGAAATTATAAGGTATCGCACCGAAACACCGTTCGAGAAGATAAAGGATACAAAGGGGGAACCAATTAATTGGTTTCACCCTTTGTTTATATTATCTTTGCATCGGGAGGTGAAAATAAACTTTCGGTACGATCGAGAATGTCTGCTTTCGCTCCCTGCTTGCACGGTATTTACATAAACCATCAATGGAAAACTAGTTATGGAATATATTTTTGAATTGGAAATGCAAGTGCGCGACTACGAATGCGACATGGAGGGAATCGTTAACAATGCCATCTACCAGCACTACCTCGAACATACCCGTCACGAATTTTTAGCATCATCTGGAATCTCATTTATCGAGATGCACGAGAGAGGTGTAGATCCGGTAGTCAATCGCATCGAAATAAACTATAAAACACCGCTCCGCAGCCGCGACAAATTCATCAGCAAATTATACATGCGCAGGGAAGGCATCAAATATGTCTTTTATCAAGATATTTACAAGACTTCGGGAGAAACATGCATCAAAGCTGTCGTGGAAACGGTGTGTACCGTAAACGGACGAATAAGCCGAGGTGAAGAATTTCTCCCTTATTTCGAGAAGTATCTGCAATAATCCTTTTCTCATTCAAGCCATTATGGAACAAGAGGTGATATATCGTATTGCATTATCCCGATTAAAAGGAATAAACAAAGCCCTCGCCCAGCACATTCATGAAACGGTCGAAAGCCTCGAAACTTTCTTTGAATTACCGGAATCCCAACTACAAAAAATTACCGGGATAAAGGGAAGGATTCTTCACGAAGACAACCGGCAAACAGCCTTACAGGAAGCCCGCAAGGAAATGGAATTTATCCGAAAAGGGAACATCGAACCTCTCTATTTCACAGAGCCGAATTATCCCCAACGGTTACTCGATTGTATCGATGCCCCACCCTTGCTCTATTATCGGGGTAATGCCGATTTAAACTCTTCTAAAATAATCAGTATCGTGGGAACGCGCCGGGCGACCGAATACGGTAAAGATTTCTGTGAAACCCTGATTCGGGATTTATCGGAATATTTTCCTCAACTGGTTATCGTCAGCGGATTGGCGTATGGAATCGACATTTGCGCCCACCGTTGTGCCCTGCGACATGGCTTAAACACGATCGCCGTCCTTGCACATGGATTGGATCACATCTATCCGGCGAACCACCGTTCCACAGCCGTAGAAATGGTATCACACGGAGGATTGCTCACCGAATATACCGGCTACCACCGTATGCATCCGGCATTTTTTGTCGCCCGCAACCGCATTGTCGCCGGACTTGCCGATGCCGTTATCATCGTGGAATCGAGGGAAAAAGGCGGGGCACTTATCACTGCCGGTATAGCCGAAAGCTATCACCGTGATGTATTCGCTCTACCGGGAAGCATACAATCCGAATCGTCAACCGGGTGTAACCACCTGATACGCCGGAATCGGGCAGCCTTAATAACCTCGGCCGACGACCTCGTCGAAGCCATGTGCTGGAACGCCCCACGGAAACAAGCCGTGCAACGCTCGCTTTTTCCGGAGCTCACCGACGAAGAGCAAGTTGTTACGAACTATCTGACACAAAAGGGAGAAGGACAGATAAACCACATGACCATCGATCTGAACCAACCTTTGTCACAACTGCTCTCCATACTGGTGGAACTGGAATTTAAAGGTGTAGTAAAAGCCTTACCGGGAGGCATCTATAAATTATAGGCCATAAAACGAAAGCGGAGAAAAGCCGTATATCGACAACAACTTTTCTCCACCCATACATTCTTCGTGCAAATCTTTATAGATAAGGTTGTGTATCGCTATCGCATCCTTGCTGCTCTTCGCAACAGTCGCAATGTCCGTCACAATGTTCTTCTTTCAGTTCCAATTCGAGAGTAGCATGCTCGATACCCAAATCCTGTAAATCGTGCTTCAACCGATGTTTTACCTCGTGCATGTGCGTAATATCTTTCACAACGATATGTGCTGTCAATGCCGTTTGAGTCGTACTGATGGCCCAAATATGCAGATGATGTACATTAAGGACATCTGGATCGGACGATAGAACGGTTTCCACTTTCTGTACATCGATTCCTTCGGGCACTCCATCGAGAGCGAGTCGTAAACTCTCTTGTAACAAATGCCATGTGGAATAAAGAATCACAAGCCCCACCACGATACCTATTATCGGGTCAATGACATTCCACCCCGTATATTTGATAACAATCCCCGAAACCAACACTCCAACCGATACCAAAGTATCTGCCGCCATGTGTAAGTAAGCTCCTTTGACATTCAAATCTTTCGACTTGTCGGCAAAGAAAAGATAGGCCGTAAAAGCATTGATAACGATGCCTATCGCTGCTACCCATGCGATCGCACCACCGTCGAGGGGAGTAGGATTACTGAACTTCTCGATACTTTCATACAAAATAACGGCAACGGCAACAAACAGAATGGCAGCATTCAATAGCGAAACCAATACGGTACTTTTCTTATATCCATAGGTATATTGCAAAGAAGGTTTAGCCATCGATAACCGCAAAGCGAACATCGCCAACACAAGGCTCACGACATCGCTCAGGTTATGACCCGCATCGGATAACAAGGCCAACGAATCATAATAAAACCCTGCACCGGCTTCGGCCAACACGAAAACAATATTCAATACGATACCGACGATAAACGACCGATTCAATTTCTGCATATCGGGTGTCGGGTGAACATGATGATGGTGGTGATGTTCCATAACCGCTAATTTAGAAAGGTTTGAATCCCATGATTTCACGAACCTCTCGCAATGTTTTCGATGCACTTTCGCGAGCTTTCTCGGCTCCCATCTTCACAACCCGAGCCAAATAGGCCTCATCGTTTTGTATCTCCAAAAAACGTTCCCGAATCGGCAAAGTGACTTTAAGAATATCCTCGGCCAGCTGTTTCTTCAAATCGCCGTAACGAATTTCGCATGTATTGTATTTCTCTTCGAAATAGGCTACCGTGTCGGGAGCAGAAACGATTTTAAGAAGAGTGAACAGATTTTCCACAGGTTCGGCTTTGGGGGAATTGGGCACTTGCGGACCTTCGTCGGTTACCGCCCGCATAATCTTTTTCCTCAAAGTCTTTTCATCGTCCACCAAATAAACGCAGTTGCCTTCCGACTTACCCATTTTTCCCGATCCATCGAGTCCGGGAACTTTTATAGGGTCGCTGCCGAAATTGAAATTCTGAGGTTCGGTAAAATACTCGACACCATAAGTAGAATTAAATCGACGGGCAAAACGGCGTGTCAACTCCAAATGCTGTTCTTGGTCTTTACCCACCGGCACATAATTAGCATGCTGAATAAGAATATCCACAGCCATTAAAGTAGGATAAGTAAGCAGACCGGCATTCACCCGTTTGTTAGAATTACCTCCTATAATCTCGTGCTCTATATCCTCATCGTTATTGGTCTTTATTCCCAACTGTTTACGAGCCTTATCTTTAAATGAAGCCGTCCGCATCAACTCTCCGATACCTACGTGCATATTCATTAACAAATACATTTCGGAAATCTCAGGTACATCGCTCTGTACGAACAAAGTCGATTTCTCAGGATCAAGACCGGCAGCCAAATATTCGCAAAGGATATTCCGAACATTCTCATGTAGAGTTTTCGGATCAGGATGCGTAGTGAGGGCATGTAAGTCGGCAATAAAAAAATAACTATTGTATTTCGACTCTTCCTGCATTTTGACAAAATTACGCAATGCTCCGTAATAATTTCCCAAATGCAAATTTCCCGTGGAACGGATTCCACTGACAACAATTTCTTTCATATATATAGTTCTAACATTTCAACGGCTCATCAAAATACGTTTGCTTTCGTATTATCTATTGCAAAAATACAAAAAATAGCCGCAAAATAGTGCCCGGAATAATGAAAAAGCACGGCAGTAATTCATTTAAAGACATATCTTCCCCGGCTTGTCGGACAATCGAGGATATAATTTCTCGACGATAGCAGGAGTCCCCGCTACAATAGAAACATTACGATCCTCCCGAAACGAACGAACCGTCCCCCCGGCCTCGGTTACAATCAATATACCGGCACAAACGTCCCACAAATGCAAATTGAATTCCCAATACCCGTCCAAAATTCCGGCAGCGACACAACATAAATCAAATGCTGCCGATCCTTGACGACGCACCCCACGAACCATTGGTAAAATACGGGCCAGATTGTCGAGATTATTATCGGGGTTACGATCTTTATCTATGGGAAATCCGGTAGAAACGACAGACTCCTGAGTGTCATTCTTTCCTGAAACATGAATAGAACACCCGTTCAACATAGCTCCTTTTCCTTTACAAGCCTCGTACAGTTCGTTCAAATATGGAGCATAGACCACCCCTAAAACAGTTTCGCCTTTACATTGGAGACCAATAGAGACTGTAAATATAGGCAGTCCTTGACTATAATTGGTTGTTCCGTCCAAAGGATCGATCACCCAACAATACTCCGAATCTCCCGCATGCATACCACTCTCTTCTCCCAATATAGCATGTTCAGGATAGGTCCTCTTTATTTCGCCTATGATATAACGTTCACTTTCTTTATCTGCGACCGTAACCACATCGTGCATATTGAACTTGGTCTCGATATGCAAGTGATTCCCCCTGAAATAAGAAAGTTGTATTTTACCGGCTTCCTTCGCACAGTTTCGGGCAAAAGCAAGCATCTGCTCTATTCTATCCATACCCGTTAAAATTAATCCCGGCTTTCTTCCAGAAGGAAAGAAAGCCGGGTAATCTCTTATCCAATCTCTATTTTAATCCAGATCTTCTACCTCTTCGATAGGAAGCTGACGTCTAAAAATTTCTCGAAACGAAATCAACGTCTCGGTGCGAGATAAACCGATGGGCTGTAATTTCGTATGAATAATTTCAAGTAAATGCTGATTATTACGTGCAAACAATTTGATAAACATATCATACTGTCCTGTCGTAAAATGGCACTCCACTACCTCGGGAATCTTACGCAACTCTTCCACTACATGGGAAAAATCACCCGGATTTTTCAAATAAAAGCCCATGTAGGCACACGTTTCAAATCCTATTTTATTTGAATCTATTATGTATTCCGATCCTTTAAGAATCCCCAAATTCGTCAATTTTTGTACCCGTTGATGAATAGCGGCCCCCGACACATTGCATTCCCTTGCAACTTCGAGAAATGGTATCCGAGCGTTCGAGGCTACAAGTTTAAGAATTTTGTAATCCAACTCGTCCAATTGATGATGTCCCATGGTCTGTTTACGATTTTTACAACTGTTTTATTATTTATTTTGCAAAGATAGTAATAAATTTACACTATTCATCTAATGAACATGTTAATTTTACATGAAGTCGACTAAATATTTTCAAGCCAATCGCTTAACACAAAATCGGTTACAACCTGTAAATGCGATAAACTTTGCCCCTTATTGATAGTCTTTTATCAATTCCAAAACAGACTCGGGTGTATCGAAAGCGAATCGGGGACAGATATTCTCCGACGACACATTCCCCCACAATGCAAGGCCGAAATCGACTCCGGCATTTCGAGCGCATTGATAGTCATAAACAGCATCCCCTACATACAAAACCTCCGATTGCACTGCCCCGGCTCTCTTCAAATAAGCCAAAAGCGGATCCCCGAACGGTTTGGGCCGAGGAGAATCCGTCACATAAATAATGGTGTCGAAATAAGGGGCTATATCCCGCAAACTCGGCTCTTGGACAACCTCTGGATAAGCCTTAGACGTGACTATGCCCAACTTATATCCCTTCTCAGACAACTTCACCAACATATCGGTCACCCCATCGAACAGTTTATTGGCCGAACTATATTTCAAAAAGTTGCGAGTCCAAAGTTGGGATGCAGACTCCACGTCTTTAACACCGAGCTTCCTTAACGATACATCTCCGGGAATCCCCAACACAAAAGTCAGTTCACTCGTTTCGTACGCCCTGTGCTGAATTTCTAAAAGAGTATCCTGCCATGCCCGCAAAACAGCATATCCGCTATCCAACAAAGTCCCGTCTACATCAAAAACAAAATGTTTATACTTCATATCCTATATCGTTAATTTTTTTACATCTAAAAAACAATCACCAGCAATTTATGAGGCCTTACGGTTTTTATTCCCTATAATTACACTCGACCTCCCTACGTCCCAAATACCGCACAATACCCGTTTAAATTCATCTGAAAGATCTCATTTCAGATACAAATGTACATACGCATGCGTAATCAGACAACACTCCCATACAAAATTATACTGAAAAAGAGATGTACATTTTTCATAAAAGCCCTGTTGTCCGATGCCCAATAATATATACGATTCTAAACTACCACGAATAAGCAAACAAGTTGTCCGCTTGATTCATTTATTCTATCTTTGCATAAAATACAATGGTAATTTTCAATCTATTTATAAATGATACAACTCACACAAGTCCATGCAACCGACATTGAATTTTTAAAATTCATAGAACGCATTTATACAGAATCTTTTCCCCCGGACGAAAGGAGAGATTTTTCCGACGTGATACGGCTGCTCGAAGAAAACGACGATTTTTTCATCGTTCTTCTATCTGATGAAAACAAAGCAGTCGGATTTATCTCTTATTGGGAATGGAATGACTTTTCCTATGTCGAACACTTCGCCGTAGACAGCAGTTGCAGAGGATCGGGCTATGGGGCGACTGCCATGACCGAATTGCTAAAACGCATTAACAATCCGGCAGTTCTCGAAGTAGAAAAACCATTAGATGATATTAGTCAACGGAGAATACGCTTTTACGAACGATTAGGTTTCGTTTTATGTACACGTCCATATACCCAACCGCCATATTCTTCTGAAAAACAACCGTTAGAACTATACCTTATGTCTTTTGGAAAGATAGATCTAAATCAAGTTTTCGATACTGTCGCGTCTCGAATCCATCAAAAGGTTTACGGTGTCGAATAGCATATTCTCCAATCTGAAAAAAGTTTGATATGTAAAATGTTAAAAATGAAATTTAATATATTAAAATCCAACGAAAAGATGGTTTCTTAACAACATTATATTATTTTTGTACAAAAATATGCCGTGAGGCAAAACGTTTTATTATGAAAAATCATTCTTTTCTGAAATATTGCACGAGTATACTGCTAATATTTATCGCAGTAGCATGTACTACTGGAAACAAAGAGCAGAAAATTGTCACGGTAACTATACAACCTCAGAAATATTTTGCTGAAAAAATTGCAGGAGACCGGTTCAATATTAACTGTATCGTTCCTCCCGGCAGTAACCCCGAGGCCTACGACCCTTCTCCGTCTCATCTGGTTCATTTGGGCAAAAGTATCGCCTATTTCAAAATCGGGCACATAGGCTTCGAGCTTGCTTGGATGGATAAATTGGAACAGAACAATCCGAATATGAAAATATTCGATACTTCCGAAGGTATCGATATACTTTCAGGTACGCACGAGCACAACGATGCCGATGTACACCACCATCATTTCGATGCCGATCCGCACACATGGAGTTCCCCCAAGAATGTGCGCATCATCGCCCAAAACATGTACGAGGCGTTTGTTAGTATCGATCCCGACGGAGAAAAAGTATTTCGCAAGAACTACGAAGAACTGCTTGACGAAATAAATCAAGTGGATTCCATCATGACCGAACGGCTCTCACCGGTCAGCGGAACTATGTTCGCCATATATCATCCATCTCTCAGCTATTTGGCCAAAGACTACAACCTGCACCAGCTCAGTTTGGAATACAACGGAAAAGAACCGTCCGCTTTTTATTTGAAAAAAGCCATAGACATAGCTCGCGAAAACAACGTGAAAGTTATATTTATCCAACAAGAATTCGATGCCAAACAAGCCGAATCATTCGCATCTGAAATAAATGCGAAGGTAGTTCCTATTAACCCGCTTAGCTATAATTGGAGCGAAGAACTTTTACATATAACCGATGCCATTGCTGGAAAATAAAATAATAGCCATAGAAAACGTATGGCTCTCTTATACAGACAAGAATATCCTCGAAGATATAAATCTGGATATTTATCAAGGTGATTTTCTTTTGATTACCGGCCCTAACGGCGGGGGAAAAACGTCATTGCTGCGTACGATTCTCAGATTACAGAGTCCGACTAAGGGACGAATTTCCTTTTTCAGACAAGGAGAGCCCGTATCTTCATTAGATATGGGTTACCTGCCTCAAAAAAACAGCATAGACAGTCGATTTCCCATTACCGTAGAAGAAGTAGTAGCTTCGGGCCTTATGGGTAACACCCAAAAGGGAAATACAAAATTTGACTCTAAAAAAGAAATAGACGAAATGCTCGACCTCATGGGTATAACCGCTTTGCGCAATAAACCCATCGGGGTGTTATCAGGAGGACAACTCCAACGATCTTTGTTCGGGAGAGCTCTTATTTCTAAGCCGGAAATGTTAATATTGGACGAACCGGCATCTTATATAGATCGTCAATTCGGTAACCGTATGTTCGAGATTCTACGGGATTTATCGAGTAACGGAACAACCATCATGATGGTATCCCATGAAATAGAACCATTCATAACATTGTCCAATCGCAATCTATATATTAATCACATTTTGGGAGACCGCTAAACCCACACAACTATCGGCAAAGTCACCCGCGAGACATTTGTTTCCATAAAATAAGCGAGGCGGATAGAAGTTATCCGCCTCGCTTATTTTAGAGTCTTTTCACTTATTAGTTAGAAAAATCAGTTACATTCTTACGATTGGCAAAAACACGATCGAATTCCTCTTTGGATCCGACAATGAGTTTGTCAAACTCACGTTGCCCCGTACCGGCAGGGATCAAGTGTCCGCAGATAACGTTTTCCTTCATACCTTCCAATGTATCTACCTTACCATTGATAGCAGCCTCGTTGAGCACTTTTGTCGTCTCTTGGAAAGAAGCGGCCGACATAAAGCTCGATGTTTGCAGGGCTGCACGGGTAATACCTTGCAGAATCTGTTCGGAAGTGGCAGGAATTGCATCGCGCACCTGTATCAACTTCAAGTCTTTCCGTTTCAAAGCTGAATTTTCATCGCGCAATTTACGAGCCGTAACGATCTGTCCGGCTTTCAACGTTTGAGAATCGCCCGGATCGGTAACAACTTTTTTACCCCAAATACGGTCATTTTCGTCCATGAAGTCTCGCTTGTCGACAATCTGTTGTTCCAAGAATCGAGTATCGCCCGGATCGAGAATTTGAACCTTACGCATCATTTGACGAACAATCACCTCGAAGTGCTTATCGTTAATCTTCACACCCTGCATACGGTACACATCTTGAACTTCGTTCACGATATATTCCTGTACAGCCGTAGGCCCTTTGATAGCCAAGATATCGGAAGGAGTAACGGCTCCATCGGAAAGCGGTGTCCCGGCACGCACGTAATCGTTCTCTTGTACCAATATTTGTTTGGAAAGAGGAACCAAATATTTCTTCGTCTCACCCGTCTTGGAAACCACAGAGATTTCACGATTACCACGTTTCACTTTCCCGAAGATCACCTCACCGTCGATTTCAGAAACGACAGCCGGATTAGACGGGTTACGAGCTTCGAATAGCTCGGTTACACGAGGAAGACCACCGGTAATGTCACCGGCTTTACCAACCGCACGAGGTATCTTAACGAATACATCTCCCGTTTTAATCGTATCGCCGTCTTCAATCATCAAGTGAGCTCCCACAGGCAAAGCATAACTCTTGATTACCTGTCCGGCTTCATCGAGAATTTGTGCCGACGGTACACGGGTACGGTCTTTCGATTCGATAATGATCTTTTCTTTCAAACCAGATTGTTCGTCCGATTCTACACGATAAGTAACACCTTCTTCCACGGCTTCAAAGTTGACTCTACCGCCCACCTCCGAAACAATTACCGCATTGAAGGGGTCCCATTCGCAAATCATATCGCCTTTCTTAACGGTATCGCCGTTGTTGAAGAAAAGTTTTGATCCATAGGGAATATTGGCTGTCATGAGCACCATTTTCGTATTCGGGTCGATAATACGCATTTCGGCCAATCGACCTACGACAATCTGTACTCTTGTACCGCTATCGGATACATTTTCTACCGTACGAAGTTCGTCTATCTCCAAAATACCCTCGTAACGAGATGTAACGCTCGATACAGCCGCAATATTCGAAGCAATACCACCGACGTGGAATGTACGCAATGTCAGCTGTGTACCCGGCTCACCGATCGACTGCGCAGCAATTACACCCACAGCCTCGCCTTTTTGAACCATGCGGTTATTAGAAAGATTACGTCCGTAACATTTAGCACAAACACCTTTCTTCGATTCGCACGTCAGAACCGAACGAATCTCCACCTGTTCGATAGGAGAATCCTCTATCTTCTTGGCAATAACTTCGGTAATTTCTTCACCGGCGTGAACCAATATCTCGTTAGTCAACGGATTCACTACATCGTGAACAGACACACGTCCTAATATTCTTTCACCCAAAGAAGCTACGACCTCCTCGTTATTCTTAATCTCGGTACAAACCAAACCGCGCAATGTACCGCAATCCTCTTCATGGATAATGACATCGTGGGCTACATCGACCAAACGACGGGTCAAATAACCGGCGTCGGCTGTCTTCAATGCCGTATCGGCAAGACCTTTACGAGCACCGTGCGTAGAGATAAAGTATTCCAACACGGAAAGTCCCTCTTTGAAGTTTGCCAAAATAGGGTTCTCGATGATCTGACCGCCTTCTGCTCCCGACTTTTGGGGTTTGGCCATCAAACCACGCATACCCGACAACTGACGAATCTGATCCTTAGAACCACGAGCTCCCGAATCCAACATCATGAATACCGAATTGAATCCTTGATTGTCGGCAGAAAGTTGTTTCATCAAAATATCGGACAGACGAGAATTTACATGAGTCCATGTATCGATAATCTGATTATAACGCTCGTTATAAGTAATGAAACCCATGTTGTAGTTGTTCATGATCTGTTCCACCTCGGCGTTACCTTCGGCAACCAAAGTCTCTTTTTCGGGCGGAACGAGCACATCACCCAAATTGAAGGACAAACCTCCCTTGAATGCCATGTAGTAACCCAAGTTCTTGATATCATCAAGGAACTGAGCCGAACGAGTCACACCGCAAACTTTAATCACCTTACCGATAATATCGCGCAACGATTTCTTAGAAAGGATTTCATTGACATAGCCGATCTCCTGAGGCACATACTGATTAACCAATACACGACCCACCGACGTATTCTCGACCATGTGCTCGATAATATTACCGTCCTTATCGACATCTTTCACAACGACCGATACCGGAGCGTGCAACGAAACTTTACCTTCGTTGTAAGCGATTTCGGCTTCTTCGGGACCATAGAATTTCAGTCCTTCACCCAACGAACCCGGGCGAAGTTTGGTAATATAATACAATCCCAAAACCATATCCTGCGAAGGCACAGTGATAGGTGCACCATTGGCAGGGTTCAAGATATTATGAGCACCCAACATCAACAGTTGAGCTTCAAGAATAGCCTCGTTTCCGAGAGGCAAGTGAACAGCCATCTGGTCACCGTCGAAGTCGGCGTTAAATGCCGTACAAGCGAGCGGATGCAACTGGATAGCCTTACCTTCGATCATTTTGGGCTGGAACGCCTGAATACCCAAACGGTGCAATGTCGGGGCACGGTTCAACAGCACGGGGTGTCCCTTCATCACGTGTTCGAGGATATCCCATACCACAGGCTCTTTGCGATCGACGATTTTCTTAGCCGATTTTACCGTCTTAACGATACCACGCTCGATAAGTTTACGGATAATAAACGGTTTATACAATTCGGCCGCCATATTTTTGGGCAGACCGCATTCGTGCATTTTCAATTCGGGACCTACGACGATAACCGAACGCGCAGAATAATCGACACGTTTACCCAACAGGTTTTGGCGGAAACGTCCTTGCTTACCTTTCAAACTATCGGAAAGAGACTTTAACGGACGATTAGCCTCGGTTTTCACTGCGCTAGACTTGCGAGAGTTGTCGAGCAAAGAATCCACAGCCTCCTGCAACATACGTTTTTCATTTCGAAGAATAACCTCAGGAGCCTTGATCTCCATCAATCGTTTCAAACGATTGTTACGGATAATTACCCGACGGTACAAATCGTTCAAATCGGAAGTAGCGAAACGACCGCCATCGAGAGGAACCAATGGACGCAATTCGGGAGGGATAACCGGTATGACTTTCAAAATCATCCATTCGGGCCGGTTCCTACCCTTAGAAGCCCGGAACGACTCAACGACTTGGAGCCGTTTCAAAGCCTCGGTTTTGCGTTGCTGAGAGCCATCGGTGCTGGCACGATGACGCAAATCGTAAGACAGCTCATCGAGATCCAAACGAGAAAGCAGATCGTAGATAGCTTCTGCTCCCATCTTAGCGATAAACTTATTCGGATCGGTATCTTCGAGCATCTGATTTTCACGAGGAAGTGAATCCATGATGTTCAAATATTCCTCTTCGGAAAGCAAATCGTAAGTAGCCAAGTCCGATTGAGGTCCCGGCTGTATGACAATATAACGCTCGTAATAGATAACAGCGTCCAATTTCTTGCTGGGCAATCCCAACAAATACCCAATCTTATTGGGTAACGAACGGAAATACCAGATATGAGCTACCGGAACAACAAGCTGTATATGCCCCATGCGTTCGCGGCGCACCTTTTTCTCTGTTACTTCCACACCACATCGGTCGCACACGATACCCTTGTAGCGAATACGTTTATATTTTCCGCAATGACACTCGTAATCTTTTACAGGTCCGAATATACGTTCGCAGAAAAGACCGTCCCGCTCGGGTTTATAGGTACGGTAATTGATGGTTTCGGGTTTCAAGACCTCACCGCTCGAATTTTCCAGAATCTCTTCGGGCGAAGCCAAACCGATCGAAATCTTCGAAAAGTTACTCTTTATTTTGTTATCTTTTCTAAAAGCCATATGTTTTTAATGTATAAAGAGTTATTGGCCGACTGTCACATTTCTGCGACAGTCTGGCCATTGGATTTTATTTATTCTAAGTTGACGCTAAGACCAAGACCTCTCAATTCATGCAATAACACATTCAGAGACTCGGGAATACCGGGTGTCGGCATGGGTTCGCCCTTAACGATTGCCTCATAAGCTTTCGAACGTCCAACCACGTCGTCCGACTTGATCGTCAGGATTTCCTGCAAAACATGAGAAGCACCGAAGGCTTCGAGAGCCCAAACCTCCATTTCTCCGAAACGCTGACCACCGAACTGTGCTTTACCACCCAAAGGCTGTTGCGTAATCAAAGAGTACGGACCGATGGAACGGGCATGCATCTTGTCTTCAACCATGTGACCCAGTTTCAGCATATAGATTACCCCCACCGTAGCCGGCTGGTCGAAACGCTCGCCTGTGCCACCGTCATACAAATAGGTCTTACCATAACGAGGAAGCCCGGCTTTATCGGTCCAAGTATTCAAATCATCAAGGCTCGCCCCGTCGAAAATCGGAGTCGCAAATTTTTCTCCCAACTCGGCTCCAGCCCAACCTAAAACGGTCTCGAAAATCTGTCCCAAGTTCATACGAGAAGGCACACCCAACGGGTTCAAAACGATATCGACCGGAGTTCCGTCAGCCAAGAAAGGCATGTCTTCCTGACGAACGATACGCGAAACGATACCCTTGTTACCGTGACGTCCGGCCATCTTATCGCCCACGCTTATCTTACGCTTCTTGGCAATATACACTTTGGCCATTTGCACGATACCAGAAGGAAGTTCATCTCCGATAGAAATATCGAATTTCTTACGACGCAACTCGGCATCATATTCTTTATACTTCTTCAAATAATTGATGATGGTAGCGCGTATCAATTCGTTCTTAGCGGCATCGGTCGTCCACTTGCTTACCTGTACCGTCGTATAATCGATTTTATTCAGAACAGCCTGAGTGAATTTCGTTCCCTTCGACACGACATCGGTTCCCATGAAATCTTTCACACCCTGAGAAACCTTACCTTGTGTCAAAACAAGCAACTTATCGATGAGAATGGCTTTCAAACCGTTCATCTTTTCTTCATATTCCTCGTCGAGTTTCGGAAGAATGGCTTTGTCGCTGAGTTTCGATTTTTTCTTTTTAATGGCACGAGAGAATAGATTCGTACCGATAACGACACCTTTCAACGAAGGAGTAGCTTTCAAGGAAGCATCTTTCACATCGCCGGCCTTATCACCGAAAATCGCACGAAGCAATTTTTCTTCGGGAGAAGGATCGGATTCTCCTTTCGGAGTAATCTTACCGATCATAATATCTCCGGGATTAACCTGAGCTCCGATACGAATAATACCACGTTCATCGAGGTCTTTCGTAGCATCCTCGCTTACATTGGGAATATCGGAAGTAAGTTCCTCCATACCGCGCTTGGTCTCACGCACTTCCAACGAATATTCATCGACGTGAACCGAAGTAAGAATGTCTTCACGAACGACACGCTCGTTCAACACGATAGCATCCTCGTAGTTATATCCTTTCCACGGCATGAATGCGACTTTGAGGTTACGTCCCAAAGCCAACTCGCCATTCTCGGTGGAATAACCTTCGGTAAGAATATCCCCGGCTTTAACCCGGTCTCCCTTGTGGCAGATAGGACGCAAATCGATAGTCGTGCTCTGGTTCGTTTTACGGAACTTGGGTATGATATATTCTTTTACGGAATCTTCAAAACTTACAAATTCTTCATCTTCCGTACGATCGTAGCGAATACGAATCGTAGTGGCATCGACAAACTCGATAACGCCATCGCCCTCGGCCGTAATCTGCGTACGAGAATCGCGAATCAACTGACCCTCGATACCCGTTCCCACAATAGGAGCTTCGGGACGCAATAAAGGAACTGCTTGGCGCATCATGTTCGACCCCATCAATGCACGGTTCGCATCATCGTGTTCGAGGAACGGAATCAACGATGCCGCGATAGAAGCTATCTGAGTAGGCGACACGTCCATCAAATTCACCTGATCGGGCGACACGACGGGGAAATCGGCCTCCAAACGAGATTTTACCCGATTGCGGACAAATGTACCGTCATCATTCAACGGAGCATTACCCTGCGCTACCACCAAGTTTTCCTCGGCTTCGGCGGTCAAATAAACCACACCCTCGGGCGACAAATCTACTTTCCCATTTTCTACTTTTCGATACGGAGTTTCGATGAAGCCCAGATCGTTAATTTTAGCATATACACAAAGAGACGAGATCAAACCGATATTAGGACCTTCAGGAGTCTCGATAGGACAAAGACGTCCATAGTGCGTATAGTGCACGTCACGAACCTCGAAACCGGCGCGTTCGCGAGACAAACCGCCGGGACCCAAAGCCGACATACGACGCTTGTGAGTAATTTCGGCCAACGGATTCGTCTGATCCATGAACTGCGACAAAGCGTTCGTCCCGAAGAATGTATTGATAACAGACGATATCGTCTTTGCATTAATCAAATCGATGGGAGTAAACACCTCGTTATCCCGCACGTTCATTCTCTCACGAATGGTACGCGCCATACGAGCCAACCCCACTCCGAACTGATTATATAATTGTTCTCCTACCGTGCGCACACGACGGTTGCTCAAATGGTCTATATCATCGACATCGGTCTTCGAGTTAATCAACTCGATAAGATATTTGATAATTTCGATGATATCCTCTTTCGTAAGCACCTTCACATCGGGCGAGGTAGAGAGGTTTAATTTCTTGTTTATTCTATAACGTCCTACTTCTCCCAAATCGTAACGTTTCTCCGAGAAGAAAAGGTTGGTAATCACCTCGCGGGCACTGGCATCATCGGCAGGCTCGGCATTACGTAATTGGCGATAAATATACAACACGGCTTCTTTCTCCGAGTTGCTGGAATCCTTTTGCAACGTATTGAATATAATCGAGTAATCCGACGTGTTGCTATCCTCTTTATGCAACAAGATATTTTGGACTCCCGATTCGATAATATCGGCAATATGCGATTCTTCAAGGACAGTTTCACGAGGAATGACAATCTCGGTACGTTCGATAGAAACGACCTCACCGGTATCCTCGTCTACAAAGTCTTCCACCCAAGCCTTAACGACATTACCCGCCAATCTGCGGCCAATGGCTTTTTTCAAACTTGCTTTGGAGACTTTCAAGTCTTCTGCCAAACCGAATATTTCGAGAATATCCTTATCGGTCTCGAAACCAATCGCACGCAACAAAGTGGTAACGGGCAACTTTTTCTTCCGGTCGATATAGGCATACATCACGTTGTTTATATCAGTGGCAAATTCAATCCAAGAGCCCCTGAACGGAATAATACGTGCCGAATAAAGTTTTGTACCGTTAGCGTGTATACTTTGTCCGAAGAACACGCCCGGAGAACGGTGCAACTGCGAAACGACAACACGTTCGGCCCCATTGATAACAAACGTACCCTTAGCAGTCATATAAGGGATAGGACCTAAATAAACGTCTTGAATTACCGTAGCAAAATCCTCATGATCAGGATCGGTACAGTATAATTTCAATTTGGCCTTTAACGGTACGCTGTAAGTCAACCCTCTTTCGAGACATTCTTCAATCGTATATCTCGGCGGATCGATATAATAGTCCAAAAATTCGAGGACAAAGTTATTGCGCGTATCAGCAATGGGGAAATTCTCGGCGAATACCTTGAAAAGCCCTTCGTTTTTTCTTTTTTCAGGCGGGGTGTCGAGTTGCAAAAAGTCTTGAAATGACTTCAACTGAACTTCAAGGAAATCCGGATAAGGAAGCGGATTCTTAATTGAAGCGAAATTTACGCGTGGTTTACCTATTGTAGAAGACATTTATAAAAGGGATTAAGTGAACTTAATTAAAAATATATACACAAAAAGGTTAAGAATCACCGAGTGAGATGATTCTTAACCAAACTCTCTGATTAACAGATGTATTATTTAAGTTCAACTTCTGCTCCAGCTTCTTCCAATTGTTTTTTCAAAGCCTCAGCATCAGCCTTAGCAAGACCTTCTTTGATGTTGTTAGGAGCACCGTCTACAAGGTCTTTTGCTTCTTTCAAGCCAAGTCCGGTGAGTTCTTTCACCAATTTAACGATAGCAAGTTTATTTGCACCAGCAGCTTTCAAAACAACATCGAAAGATGTTTTTTCTTCAGCAGCAGCTCCACCAGCGGCAGGAGCAGCAGCAACAGCAACAGCTGCAGCAGCAGGTTCAATACCATATTCGTCTTTCAAAATTTGAGCAAGTTCGTTTACTTCCTTTACGGTCAAGTTAACTAATTGTTCTGCAAAAGCTTTCAAATCTGCCATTTTTGTATGAATTAAATGTTATTATTCGTAATAATGTTTTTTGTATAAATTTTATCTTTCTGATAGAGTCTGCAATACTCCATGTAAGGTAGAACCACTTGACTGAAGAGCCGATACAACATTCTTTGCAGGAGATTGTAAGAGGGCGATAACCTCAGCAATAAGTTCGTTTTTGCTCTTGATAGCAACAAGTGCATCAAGCTGATCGGCTCCGATATAAAACCCTTCTTCTACATAAGCGGCTTTTAGAACCAAATCTTCAGAAGTCTTTCTGAACTCCTTAATCAGCTTTGCAGGTGCATTGCCAACATTTGCAAAGAACATCGTTGTAGAACCCTTCAAAGAACCATACAAGGGCGAATAATCGGTATCGAGCCCTTCCAGTGCCTTGTGTAACAAAGCGTTCTTAACAACCATCATTTTGATACCTTCTTTGAAACATGCACGACGTAAATTGCTTGTTTTTTCAGCATTCAACGTTGCTGTTTCTGCAAGGTAAAAGCAGCTGTACTCCTTTACAGTTTCTGCTATTTGCGCAATAATAGTGCCTTTATCTTCCTTTCTCATAATTCCTTGTTTTAGATCTCGTCAACTGATTTAGGATCAATCTTGATACCCGGGCTCATTGTACTCGAAAGATAAATACTCTTGATATAAGTACCCTTAGCAGCAGTAGGTTTCAGTTTTATCAATGTCGAAACAAATTCTTTCGCATTATCGCGAATCTGATCGGCAGTAAACGAAATCTTACCTATAGAGGCATGTACTATACCATTCTTATCGACTTTGAAATCGATTTTTCCTTGTTTTACTTCTTTTACAGCTTTAGCGACATCGGGAGTCACAGTTCCGCTCTTAGGATTAGGCATCAAACCACGAGGGCCTAATACACGTCCCAAAGCACCGATCTTACCCATGATAGCAGGCATCGTAATGATTACGTCGATATCGGTCCAACCGCCTTTGATCTTCTCGATATATTCGTCCAATCCTACGTAATCGGCTCCGGCTTCCTTAGCGGCAGCTTCGGCATCGGGAGTACAAAGTACCAACACACGCACTTGCTTACCCGTTCCATGAGGCAACGATACGACACCTCTTACCATTTGATTGGCTTTACGAGGATCAACGCCTAAGCGTACATCAATATCAAGCGATGCATCGAATTTGGTATAAGTAATATCTTTTACCAATTGAGATGCCTCGCCGAGTGAGTAGGCCTTCCCTGCTTCAATCTTTGCTAAAGCTAACTTTTGATTTTTTGTCAGTTTACCCATTTCAATTGAAGTTTATTAGTTATTTACCGGGAATTCCCCTTTTACGGTGATACCCATACTTCTCGCTGTACCAGCAACCATTTTCATCGCCGATTCTACCGTAAAACAGTTCAAATCGACCAATTTGTCCTCGGCGATTGCTTTTACCTGTTCCCAAGTAATCTCTCCTACTTTTTTACGGTTAGGCTCCGCAGAACCGCCTTTTACTTTGGCAGCTTCCATAACTTGAATAGCTACGGGAGGAGTCTTAACGACAAAATCGAAAGATTTATCGCTATAATAGGTAATTACGACCGGCAATACTTTACCGGCTTTGTCTTGGGTACGGGCATTGAATTGCTTGCAAAACTCCATGATGTTTATACCCTTAGAACCCAATGCAGGTCCTACGGGAGGAGAGGGGTTTGCTGCACCACCTTTAATCTGTAATTTGATCTGTCCAGCAATTTCTTTAGCCATTGTTTTTAATTTTGATATTATTAAAATACCGAGAGGGTTCATACAAGCGCGTAACCTCTTGTATTACTCCCGCTCTACTTGCGAATTTTCCAGCTCCAACGGAGTCTTGCGACCAAAAATTTTAACCATTACTTTCAGTTTCTTTTTCTCGTTGTTCACCTCCTCGATAATTCCACTAAATCCGTTAAACGGACCATAGTTTACTTTTACCGTTTCACCGACATGATATACAACGGCCGGTTCGTCACCCACCTCCTGCATCTCGTCGACTGCGCCCAACATACGATTAACTTCCGAAGGCCGTAAAGGCTCCGGCTGATTGGATTTTCCGCCCAAAAAGTCAATCACATTCGTTGTATTACGCAAATGATGAACAACCTCACCTACTAAAATGGCTTCGACAAAAACATAACCCGAGTAAAGATTTTTCTCCTTTACCACCTTTTTCCCGTTACGTACGGTGTAAACTTTTTCGGTAGGTATCAAGACCTGAAATACATAATTGCCAAGATCGGTATTCTTGATTTCTGCATCAAGAACTTCTTTGACCTTGTTCTCTTTTCCGCTTATGGCACGCAAAACGTACCAGCCTTTTTTTTCTTCAGACATTGATTTACCTCCCTAATTAAAGACCTCCGTAAATAAGGTGCATGATTTTGTCAATACATTGATCCATTGCAAATATGACTATAGCGATAATAAGGGAAGCAAACATAACCACCACAGCACTATTTGCCAACTCCGACTTGGTAGGCCAAGAAACCTTATGTACCAATTCGTTATAAGAATCTTGGATATCGGCAAGTATTTTCAATTTCTTCATTGTTTCACTAAATTTTGCACGGGTCGAGAGACTCGAACTCCCGACACCTGGTTTTGGAGACCAGTGCTCTACCAACTGAGCTAGACCCGTATAAAATCAGCCCCACAAAGAGGCTGATTTTGTAGTTTTATAAAAACTAACCCTTTATAGAATTAGTCCAAAATATCTGTGATCTGACCAGAACCTACCGTACGGCCACCTTCACGGATTGCAAAACGCAAACCTTTGTCGCAAGCCACCGGAGTGATAAGTTTCACATTGATAGTAACGTGGTCACCCGGCATTACCATTTCTACACCTTCGGGAAGAGTGATTTCACCCGTTACGTCGAGCGTACGAATGTAGAATTGAGGACGGTAGTGATTGTGGAAAGGAGTGTGACGACCACCTTCTTCTTTCTTCAAGATATAAACCTGAGCTTTGAACTCAGAGTGAGGTTTAACCTGTCCCGGGTGGCAGATAACCATACCACGTTTGATTTCATTCTTGTCGATACCACGGAGCAACAAACCAACGTTATCGCCAGCTTCGCCTTCGTCAAGAATCTTACGGAACATTTCAACACCGGTTACAACCGATTTCTTGTCTGCTCCCAAACCGAGGATTTGAACTTCATCACCCACTTTTACGCGACCTGCCTCGATACGACCAGTAGCAACAGTACCACGACCCGTAATAGAGAAGACGTCTTCAACAGGCATCAAGAAAGGTTTATCAACATCGCGCGGAGGCAGAGGAATCCAATTATCGACAGCATCCATCAACTCCATCACTTTCTCTTCCCATTGAGGTTCGCCATTCAATGCGCCCAATGCAGATCCACGAATAATAGGAGTATTGTCACCGTCATATTCATATGCTGAAAGCAATTCTCTCATTTCCATTTCAACGAGTTCGAGCATCTCTTCATCGTCAACCATATCGCATTTGTTCAAGAACACAACGATACGAGGAACGTTCACCTGGCGAGCCAACAAGATATGCTCACGAGTCTGAGGCATAGGACCATCGGTAGCTGCAACTACGATAATAGCACCGTCCATCTGCGCAGCACCAGTTACCATGTTCTTCACATAGTCGGCGTGACCCGGACAGTCCACGTGTGCGTAGTGACGATTTGCAGTTTCATATTCTACGTGAGAGGTATTGATGGTAATACCACGTTCTTTTTCTTCAGGAGCGTTATCGATAGAATCGAAAGAACGCAATTCTGAAAGACCTTTTTTTGCAAGAACCGTAGTGATAGCGGCGGTCAAGGTCGTTTTACCGTGGTCTACGTGACCGATAGTACCAATATTTACGTGTGGTTTGGTACGTTGAAACTGTTCTTTTGCCATAGCTTTGTATTATTTTATAAATGATTAGCTTTCTAAAAACTTGAGCCGATGACGGGACTTGAACCCGTGACCTCTTCCTTACCAAGGAAGTGCTCTACCGCTGAGCTACATTGGCATTTATTCTTGGAGCGGAAGACGAGGCTCAAACTCGCGACCCTCAGCTTGGAAGGCTGATGCTCTATCAACTGAGCTACTTCCGCATTTTTTGTGGGCAAAGATGGATTCGAACCACCGAAGGCGTAAGCCAGCAGATTTACAGTCTGCCCCATTTGGCCACTCTGGTATTTGCCCTTATATTAGCCTTTACAAGACCTTAAATTTACATCTCCCCCCCTCTACCACACACATCTTTCCTTTTCAGAAGAATGCACCCGTTTATCAAAGATTGAGTCGGTGAGAAACGGGTGCAAATTTAGGCATTAATTTTAAATTACAAAAATATCAGTACATTTTTTTTACTTTTCACGCATCTTTTCTTTGGTTTTCAGAAGCTGCTTAACGAGAGCCTCGACAGCCATATCGACCGCCTCTTCAAAGGTATCGGCAACCTTGCAGGAAAACATATCCTCATTTCTCGGAACAAGAACCTTAATTCCAGCCTCTTTGTTCTGTGCCGTTTCCGGTTTTACCACTTTCAAAGAAACTTCGACGGCTATAATCCCATCGTAATATTGTTCTAATTTAGAAACTTTTTTCTGAATAAATTTTTCCAACTTTTCTGATGCATCGAAATGAATCGCTTGAATACGGATTTCCATATTTCCTCCTTTTTTATGACTTTCTTTTCGGGAAAGCCTGGTTATAACTTTGTTTTAGTTCTTCAAACGTTATATGTGTATATACCTCGGTTGAAGCTAATGAATGATGTCCGAGCAGTTCCTTGACACTATTGAGAGTTGCCCCGTTATTCAGCATAGCCGACGCGAATGTATGACGCAATACATGCGGACTTCTTTTATCGAGCGAACAAACTTTCGACAAAGACCCATTGACTACCCGATAAACTAACTGCGGATATAACGGTTCCCCATTTTCCCGAACGAAAAAGAAGCCACAATCATCTCCACACGACTCTTTACGAGCCTGCCGATAACCGGCAATCATCTGCGACAATTCCTCTCCGTACGGAATCAGCCTCTGTTTATTCCTTTTTCCCGTCACCTTTATCTCTCCTTCACGCACATCAGTATCCCTCAACCCTATCAATTCGGCTCGGCGCATACCCGTATGATAAAGCATAGCGATAATAAGTTTGTTACGGACCGCCTCGAAACCTTCGCCATACGACACATCGTCCAAAAGCTCATTCATGGAGTCCTGCCGAAGATAAACCGGCATTTTCTTATGTACCTTAGGCAAAGGAATATTTTTCACAGGGCTTTCCTGAATATCCGATTGCACCACAAGATAGCGGTAAAAAGCCCTCAAAGAAGAAATCTTACGGCAAATACTACGAGCCGACATTCCTCCTTCCGACAAAAGAGCTACCCATTCGCGAATGCAATCGGAGGTTACCTTTTGCATCTCAATACCATCACACTCGGTTTCAAGGAACTTTTTAAACTGAAACAAATCGTTTCTATATGACAATACGGTATGAGTAGAAAGATTCTTCTCATACCGGATATATTCTAAAAACGATTCGATCGGCATATTCTCGTAGCTTTTAACTTACGCTACGAATATAAAGGAAATTCTTGAAAAATCCAATATTTGCCAACAACAAAAAAAATTAATCTTCTATCTGTTGAAGTTTCTGAATGTAGATAGCACGCATCATTTTTTTGCGGTTCGTAACAGATGGTTTTTCAAATGCCTGACGGTTACGCAATTCCTTAACTACACCTGTTTTTTCAAATTTCCGTTTGAATTTTTTCAAAGCCTTCTCGATGTTTTCGCCTTCTTTTACTGGAACTATAATCATAATTATTTAGAAATTAGTTTATTTGTTTCTTTTGAATAAATTGCGGTGCAAAATTATAGATTGTTTTGTGATTAACAAAACTTTCGACCGCTAAAATATACTCGAAAATAAATTTTACACAAAATCGGCACGATTATATCCATCTTTCTATTCCAATATTTTCACAGCCTTTTATCTTCTTATTTTACTAAATATCGTTACCTTTACACACGGTTGATAAATATTTATCGACAATAACTCTAAACATTCAGATTATGAGTAAATCGACATTACCCCGACTCAAAGCCCTGCGTGACGAAATGGGCAAAGCCGGTATTACAGCTTTCATCATACCGGGAACCGACCCGCATCAAAGCGAATACTATGCCAGCCATTGGGCGGCACGAACTTGGATTTCCGGATTCGACGGATCGGCTGGAACTGCGGTCGTCACAACCAATCAAGCCGGATTATGGACCGACTCGCGGTACTTCCTCCAAGCCGCTCAACAACTGGAAGATTCCGGGTTCGAACTTTTTAAAGAAGGACTGCCCGACACTCCCACCATCGAGCAATGGCTACTGACCACTCTACCGCAAGGTGCGACCATCGCCATCGACGGCACACTGTTCGGGGCATCGAAAGCCGCTGCGATAAAACAAAACTTCGAGAGCCACGGCTTCCGATTCGTATCCGATTTCACTCCGTTCGACTCCATTTGGGAAAAACGCCCATCGATCCCCAAAAACGAAGCCTTTATTCACGATGAAAAGTACAGCGGAGAATCTATCTCGGATAAAATAGCCCGAATTATGGAGCAAGTACGCCAGGCAGGAGCCGATGCTCTGTTACTGGCGGCTCTGGACGAAATTGCTTGGGCATTTAACATACGGGGAACCGACGTAGAATGCAATCCGGTCGTCATTTGCTATGCATACATAGACGACTCCCAGCGTATTCTTTTTATCGACAAAGCCAAAATCAACGATACGGTCTGCCAATACCTGCAAAAAAATAGCGTAGAAATAATGCCCTATGAAAACATTTTCGACTTCGTAGCAACTCTACCGGCAGAGAAAAAAGTATTCGTAGACACCAACAAAATCAACTACACCTTATTAAATAAACTGCATGCCATACCCGTATCGGGCCAATCCCCTATCGCTCTACTGAAAAGCATCAAAAACGAGACTCAGCTTGCCGGAACACGCGAGGCAATGATACGCGACGGTGTAGCATTGGTTAGATTCTTCCGTTGGTTAGAAAAAAATATCGACAGCGGCAAAGTAACCGAAATAACAGTTGCCGAGAAACTGCGAGAGTTCCGCTCGCAACAAAGTCTTTATGTAGGAGAAAGTTTCGCCACTATCGCCGGATTCAACGAGCATGGGGCCATTGTCCATTACTCGGCGACACCCGAAAGCAATGCGATCATTTCTCGCAAGGGATTCCTGCTCATCGACTCAGGGGCGCAATATCTCGACGGGACTACCGACATCACTCGCACCGTATCGTTAGGCAATCTGTCCCCTCGCCAAAAGCGGGACTTCACACTGGTAATGAAAGGGCATATCGCTCTCGCCTCTTGTCATTATCCGCAAGGTACGCGCGGAGCCCAACTCGATGCCCTCGCCCGCCATTTCCTATGGGACGACCACCTCAACTACTTGCACGGGACTGGTCATGGAGTCGGGCATTTCCTCAATGTCCACGAGGGACCACAAAACATACGCCTCGAAGAAAATCCCACGCCTCTCATGCCGGGCATGATTACCTCTAACGAACCGGGATTATACCGTACCGGCGAATATGGCATACGTTGTGAAAATTTAGTCTTGACAGTGCCCGATTACGAAAATGAATTCGGCATGTTTTACCGGTTCGAGACTCTTACCCTTTTCCCCTTCGATACCGAGGCTCTCGATATTCCCATCATGACCGAGAAAGAAATCGAGTGGCTCAACAGCTATCACGAAATGGTCTATGACCGATTAAGTCCGATGCTTGACGAGGAAGAGCAACAATGGTTACACCGCAAAACAACAGCAATTTAATCCAAGTTAAAATTATAAACTAATCATGGCACTTATAAAATCAGTACGGGGATTTACCCCGAAAGTCGGTAAAGACTGTTTCCTCGCCGATAATGCAGTTCTCATCGGCGATACCGTTATCGGCGACGAATGTAGTATCTGGTTCGGAGCCATCTTGCGAGGCGATGTCAATTCTATTCGTATCGGCAACCGGGTTAACATTCAAGACGGATCGGTATTGCATACTCTATACGAAAAATCCACCATCGAAATCGGCGACGACGTATCCATCGGACACAACGTTACCATACACGGAGCTACCATACACGACGGAGCCCTCGTAGGCATGGGCTCGGTAATTCTCGACCATGCTGTCGTAGGCGAAGGAGCCATCGTTGCCGCCGGATCGGTTGTGTTGAGCAAGACAGTCATCAAACCGGGTGAGCTTTGGGGCGGAACACCGGCCAAATTCATCAAAATGGTAGACCCCGAACAATCGAAAGAGATCAATCAAAAAATCGCCAAAAACTACCTGATGTATTCCAAGTGGTACGAGGAAGAATAGTCTTTCCGTAATATCATGCAAAGGGACTGCCGATTAGCAGTCCCTTTGTCTTTTGATAACACGGTACAATGATCGAAATAACCTATGGTTATAACCGATAACCACAAAGAAATCCCATATTCGAAATGAAATCTCTACCTTTGCGTCCGAAAAGGGAAACGACACCCGGAATGAACGTATATCGCATTCCGCATTAACTGTATCAAACGGCAAATTTTCCCCAACTCGATTATAAAAAAACAATTTAATTCATTTTGATATGTTCAGCGAAAAACAAGGAAATGTCCTCCACGGTATTCTGTTGATTGTACTTTTTTCATTCTCCGCCTTTTACATTGCAGAATTCCAATTTATAAAAAATCTATCACTCAGCCCCCTCATCGTAGGCATCATACTGGGTATGCTCTACGCCAACAGCCTGCGTAACCGATTGCCCGAGACATGGGTTCCGGGCATAAAATTCTGCTCGAAACAAGTACTTCGTGCCGGTATCGTCCTCTACGGATTCCGGTTGACCTTCCAAAGCGTTATCGCCATAGGAGCCTCGGCCATACTCATCGACGTGATTATCGTCACCTGCACCATTCTATTGGGTTTCTTGGTGGGGAAACTGTTGAAGATGGACAATGACCTCGCCCTGCTCACCGCCACAGGTAGCGCCATCTGTGGAGCCGCTGCTGTTTTGGGTGCAGAACCGGTAGTAAAAAGCGAACCCCATAAAACAGCAGTTGCTGTCTCGACGGTTGTCATTTTCGGTACGCTCTCGATGTTCATTTATCCCATTCTTTACCGAGCCGGAGTATTCGACCTCACACCCGAACAAATGGGACTCTACACAGGCTCTACCTTACACGAAGTAGCCCACGTGGTAGGGGCGGGTAACGCGATGGGGAAAGAGATTTCCGACTCGGCAATCATCGTAAAAATGATTCGAGTCATGCTCCTTGCCCCGGTTTTACTCATCATGAGTTTTGCCTTAGCCCGCCGAGCCGTAAAAGCAGTCAAAGGAGACAAAAATACAACCGTCACTCAGCGAGGAAAAATCACCATTCCCTGGTTCGCATTCGGTTTCCTTGCCGTTATCGGATTCAATTCGTTCGATTGGCTTCCCGTTCCAGTAGTAGACGGAATCAATAGCCTCGACACCTTTATGCTTACAATGGCTATGACAGCTTTGGGAGCCGAAACCAATTTCGAAAAATTCAAACAAGCAGGAGCCAAACCATTTCTTTTAGCGGCCATATTGTATATATGGCTGTTGGGAGGAGGTTATCTGCTCGTCAAATGGTTAGCATAAATCATAATCACATCAAACGACAACGGGCTGAATCGTAAATTTACCACCTCTCCCTACGGGCATTCCCCGGATTTCATCTATGATGAGCAGAAAGAGAGGAGCCCTGACTCTGTCATCTCCACTGCCGGTATTTTTTAACCCCTCCGTCTCTACGTGCCACCTCCCCTATATTTTGCGTTGCAAAACACAGAGGAGGAGGTTAACACCGATAGTGTCATACTAAACCCAATTCAATAGAAAATTCGAGGGAGTAGATTTGAATTTTAACGATGAATCTTTTATCGAATACTTCGTTCCTGTTCTCTTTGGAGAGAGGTTAAAAAAGATTTCATAAGATTTTCGATTGAGGGTTTAACCCCTTTGCCCGGCGGGCATTCCCCCTATTCACTTCGCAGCACAAGGGAGAAGGAGAATACCCTCAAAGTTCCAAAGAGATAAAAGGCTGTTCAAAGCGACACTTTCAATCCCCTCCCCCTACTCTCACAACATCATAGGACATTTCACATTCCACCTTTATTTTTTTGAAAAGTGACAATATCGATATTTAGAACAACGAATGATTACATATCGCTTTGGAGTGGGAATCTGAAACACCTCCCCTGTGTTTTGCAACGCAAAATATAGGGGAGGTGGCACGTAGAGATGGAGGGGTTGAAAACGACATCTCATCAGCCGGTTTATATCGGACATATCCCTGCACCCACCGTATTCCACAGCATTACAGGATGCTGTGGAAGCAGCGGTATAAGTGAGAGACCGAAGGAAAAGAAGTTTCGAGGAAAGGGGTTATAAAAAAGATACATCGACGAACCCACTATCGTTTAATATCTCTCCAAAAAAACTATTCTCAACTATTTAATTTTCTTTTTCACATTACCAGAAGAGGCTTTTCCCGGAACCAACTTGGTTCGGGTTCTATTCTTACTTTTTTCCTCTCCTTCCTTCACGACTTTTTTCGGAGCATAAGTCTTCGGCTTTCTTCCTTGATGCGAAGCCTCATCGGACTTCTTCACCATCGAATTTTTGGAACGACGATTCGGACGAAGTTCCTCCTGTCCACTGGCAAATCTCTCTCGGCCCCCTCGTTGCTTCTTTTCAACCTCGGGATTTTCAGCTCCCGATAGTTTCTCTTTACGAGAAGAACCGTAACGGCGCAATTTATACTCCCGCTGTTCCATAGGGATAAAATGCAACGGTTCCCCGTCTATTTTCACTTTATCGCCTTCGGCCACCCGGCTACCCAACGTAGCCAACTCGCCGTTGATAGTCACCCGCTCATCGGCAATCATTTTATCGGCTTCCCGACGGGAACAAAATCCCGAATCACTAATGTACTTATTGACCCGAATACCCGATCGTATCACTTTCTTTACCATAATCAAAACTCTATATTTTATCCCAACACTATATGCTCAGCCTCTACCGGCTCATTCAAAAACAGGGTCGCTGCCTCGGAAAACTTTCGAGGCGATTCCGTCGTCAGATAGCGGCAACCGCCCTCTTTCGAGCAACGACTCTCTATCTCGGGATGCCGTTTCAAGTAATCGTCCAACCTGTCGGTCACCAAAGGACCTTGCAAGACTACCGAAATAGACGGAGGAAGATAGGCCCTAATTTTGTCGAGTAACAACGGATAATGGGTACACCCCAATACTATCGTATCAATTTCATCGGACTGCGACAAAAGTTCGTCGATATATTTCTTAACAAAATAATCGGCTCCCCTCCCTTGTGCTTCGTTGTTCTCCACCAACGGAACCCACATGGGACATGACTGTCCGTATACCACGAATTCGGGATACATCTTCTTTATCTCCAACTCATAGGAGCCCGACTGTATCGTACCCGGTGTAGCCAAAATCCCGATATGCCCCGTACGCGACAGTTCGGAAAGCGACTCGACCGTCGGACGAATAACCCCCAAAACCCGTTTATCGGGAGCGAGACGAGGCAAATCTTTTTGCTGGATACTACGAAGCGCCTTTGCCGAAGCCGTATTGCAAGCCAAAATAACCAAAGAGCACCCTTCGTCGAAAAGATGAAATACAGCCTGCTTAGTAAATTCATATACGATCTCGAACGACCTCGTACCATAAGGAGCCCGCGCATTATCCCCCAAATAGAGATAATCATATCGAGGCAGGCCTTTACGCACCTGTTCGAGAATAGTAAGACCTCCGTATCCCGAATCGAAAATTCCGATGGAACCTACATTAGTAGGTATTTTTGTCGCATCCATTATTAGAAGTATAAATATGGAAAAAGGATGATAACGTTCTTATCATCCTTTTCGCAACCCCTCGACGAGGGAATAATTATTTCAATCCCAATTTCGCTTTCACCAACGGAGTCACATCTTCACTGGGTGCTCCCTGATAAATAACGATAGGATAAGCCAAATCAAAAATATAAGTAAATTTACCCTCTGCCCCTACCGACTTAATGGCATCCATCAACTTCTGTTGAATAGGAGCGAAAAGAGCTTCTTGTTGTTTTTGAATATCCTGAGACGCCATTTCCCGGAAACTCTCGATACGAGATTGGGAATCTTGAACCTCCTGCATACGACGAGCACGTATCGTCTCGGGAATCGTATCGCCCAATGCCATATACTCTTTATACTTCTTCGTGAACTCTTCTTGAATTTTTACAAACTCATCTTCATATTTCTTATTAATATCTTGAAGAGTTTGCTCGGCAGTTGCCTTCTCTGGCATCAACATAAAAATCTCCTGAGAGTTAACGGTACCGAATTTAAGGGCTTGTTGCGCTTGTGATACAAAACTCAAAGAGCAAATGCACACTGCGGCGAAAAGAAATTTCTTAATCATACTATAATTTTTTTGTTTCTATACTGTAAGTTATGAATAATGGCACAAAAGTAAGCATTTATTTTGAATATCCTAACTTTGTGAGCACTTCATTACTAATATCTATCTTCGGCGACGCAAAAATAATATTCGGAGAAGAAGCTCTATCGATAACCATCATGTAGCCTTTATCTTCCGAAATCTTCTTAATGGCATTATAAATATCGTCTTGAATAGGCTTCATAAGACTTTCGCGCTTTTTGAACAACTCGCCCTCAGGGCCGAAATACTTACGGCGCAATTCAACGACCTCCGTCTCCTTATCACGGATTTCCTCTTCTCGTTTTACCTTCATTTCCTCGGTAAGAAATACCAAATCCGATTGATAGTTTTTATACATTGTTTTAGCTTCGGCCGCCTTGTCGTCACACTCTTTTTGCCAACGTTGAGACACTTGGTTCAACTGTTCGTTGGCCATTTCGTACGAAGGAATATTTTTGAGTATATATTCCATATCGACCAAAGCATACTTCTGAGCTACCGACGACGCAGTAAAAGCTAGTACCGCCATCGCAAAAAGAACTATTCTTTTCATATCGTTATTCTATTTAATTAAACATTCCCGTTTCAATAAACCATATAACATAAAACACTTTCTAAAAAATAAAGATAGCGCGATTCTACCAAATCGCGCTATCCTTTTAGAGCATTTAACACAAACGTATCTGTTTTTTCACAAATTAAAATTCCTGACCTAAGATAAAGTGGAAATGGCCACCCCCTTTCTCTCCTTGTACTTTATCGAAACCATAAGCCCAGTCGATACCCATCAATCCGATCATCGGCAAGAAGATACGAACGCCCACTCCGGCCGAACGTTTCAGAGAGAATGGATTGAAGTTTTCGAGCGATGTCCACGCATTACCGCCCTCGACAAAAGCTAAACCATATATCGTAGACGAAGGCTGCAACAAGAACGGGAAGTGCAACTCCATCGAGAACCGGGTATAAGCCCGACCGTCGGAATAGGGCGTAAGAGCACCGTTATCATAGCCCCTCAACCCGATTGTTTCCGTAGCATATGTATAAGACCCGGTCATACCGTCGCCACCCACATGGAATGTTTCGAAAGGCGTTTGCTTATACTTGTTATACGACCCCAACAATCCGAAATCGGCACGTCCCATAAGCACAAGTGTATATTTTTCGGAGTTATTCAACGGGGTATATACACGGCTCTTGAATTTTATTTTATAATATTCTATCCAGCGATATAACTCTTCTCGGTCGGCTCTCGACGAACTCTCATAGAGGCTCTTGTAATCTTTCTTAGAGAATAATGAATAAGGAGGAGTAAATTGAGCCGATAACGTAAATTGAGAACCTCGACGTGTATAAATGGGATTATCTATCGAACTTCTACCCAGCGTCAATCCCAACGTAAAACTGTGAGAAGTACCGTTCTGCATATAGTACAGATACTCCCAATTTTTAAGAATATATGCCTGATAGCCCAATTCTGCCATAAAAGTAAAATAGTCATCGGGCCACTCCAAACGTTTCCCGAATCCGAAGGAAACCCCGATCATCTGCAAAGACTTGTTCGGGTCTAAGGCATTTTCATAAGCATTTTGATAATAATCGTCATAATAGGAGTTACCCAAGTAGCTGTTTCCCCAGTAACCTCCATACAAAGAATTATTGTATAAACTGTTGTAGCTTCGGCTCAAAAAAGAACTTTCGATACCGGTCTGACGGCTATAATAAGCCGAGAACTGGAACGAGTTCGGACGTTTTCCTCCGAACCACGGATCATAAAACGAAATACTATACTGCTGATAATAACGTGCATTCGTTTGCGCACTGATCGTAAACGTTTGCCCGTCGCCCTGCGGAATGATACCTTTAAACGATTTAGGGTTGAGCAAATTCTTGATGGAGAAATTCGTAAACTTCAAACTAAGTTTTCCGATAACACCCGTCTGCCCCCAACCGGCCGAAAATTCGATTTGGTCGTTGGCTTTCGATTCGAGATTATAAACCAAATCGACAGTACCGTTTTCTTCGTTCGGTTCCGGTTTTATATCCATTGTCTCAGGATCGAAATGCCCGGTTTGAGCTATTTCACGAGCAGAACGCATCAAGTCCGATTTACTGAACAACTCTCCCGGTTTCGTACGTAATTCCCGACGGATAACATGCTCATACAAACGGTCGTTACCATTGATGACAACCTTGTTGATACGGGCCTGCGGACCTTCGAACAAACGTATCTCCAAATCGATGGAGTCGTTCAGCACATTGCCCTCGATAGGAACCAACTGAAAGAAAAGGTATCCTCTGTCCATATATAAATTGGCAACCGCATCTTCATCTTCCATCGTTCGCTTGTTCAGCATTTTCTGATTATAAACATCGCCCGGCTTCATACCCAATACAGCCGAAAGATAATCCGACGGATAAATCGTATTGCCTACCCAGTCTATATTTCGGATATAATATTTCTTTCCCTCATCGATTGTCAGGTAAACATCTACCGTTTTATCGTTATACCGCACCACACTGTCGTTTACGATAGCGGCATCCCGGTATCCCAACTCGTTATATTTCTCGATAATCAGATTTTTATCATTCTTATAATTCTCTTCGACAAACTTTTTCGTTCGGAACAAATGAAGCAAATTACCCTTTTCATTGGTTTTTTTCATAGCCCATTTTATTTTCCTATCCGACAAAACCTCGTTCCCGTCTATATATATCTTATGGACCTTAACTTTCTCTTTCTTATCCACATAAATATCGACGATCACCTCGTTCTCATGGGTCAGGTCATCGGTCTGTTTTATGTTCACCTCTGCATTCTTAAAACCCTTTTCCTCGAAATGTTTTTTGATAATCGTCGTGGCACGATCCACTATATTGGGAGTTATCTGGTTTCCTTTGACCAACCCCAAGCGCATTTCCAAATCTTCCCGCTCACTTTTCTTAATCCCGTGGTAATTTATTTCCGAAATACGCGGTTGTTGTTTTAATTGTATTTCGAGCCATGCCTTATTGCCATAGGCCTTCGTCCACTTAATCACGACATCGGAAAACAAACCTTGCCTCCAAAATTTTTTGGCTGCCTCGGTAATGGCATTACCGGGTATTTCGATAACCTGTCCTACTTCCAACCCAGAGTAACCTATCAATACATAATCCTCATAATTGGGAGCCCCGGTAACCGTGATACCGGCAATCTCATATTTCTGCGGAATGGCCGAATAAACGACCTTCGGATTATATATCGTATCGAGTTTCTCTTCATTCTGTGCGGTCACAGCCTGCACACAAAAAGACAAAAACAAAAAAACAGCCAAACTTTTCAAAGGCATATAATATCGCATTTTCAATCTCTTTTTCTTCATTTATAGTTGTTCGCTCGTTTTTCCGAAACGACGTTCTCTGGCTTGATATTCGACAATGGCTCTATAAAGGCTTTCGCCGGTAAAATCGGGCCAGTATTCTTCTGTAAAATAAAATTCGGCATACGAGAGTTGCCACAACAAAAAGTTACTGAGTCGTATTTCTCCTCCCGTCCTAATTAACAAATCGGGATTAGGCATATTCACAGTTGTCATGAACTCATCGACTGTCGTTTCCGTAATGTCGTCCACCGACAATCTACCCTTTTGAACCTCCTGTGCGATACACCGGGCCGCGCGAGCGATTTCCCATCGGGAAGAATAGCTCAACGCCAAGTTCAAAACAATACGCTCACCTCCCGACGTATCACGAATACATTTCAACAACCGTGCTTTCACATCAGATGGCAAGCGGTCCAAATCGCCGATGACCGACAAACGGACTCCCTTCTCTACCATTCCGGGAGTTTCCCGCTCTATACCAAAAACGACCAAAGCCATAAGAGCATCGACTTCCGCTTGCGGACGATTCCAATTTTCCGTCGAAAAAGCATATAAAGTAAGGTATTGCACCCCTACTTCGGCAGCTGCATCCGTTATCTCATGAACGACATCAAGACCTTTGCGATGCCCCTCCGAACGGTCCAGCCCTCTCTCCTTAGCCCAACGCCCGTTGCCGTCCATAATAATGGCAATGTGTTTGGGCACACGAGTTAGATTTATCTGCTCTACGTAAGTCATTCCTCTTTCAACGATTATCGTTGTTACAAATTTCTTTTTTACGGCCGAATTCATACGTGATTGAAAACAAAGTCGTCGAAAACCAATCCGTATTTTTCAGCACACTGCTTTCTATATGGTAAGGATCTGCGAGTGCCTTTCCGTCGAAACTGTCTCCCAACGTTTTGTGCATAGCAAATTCCAAACTTATATTCCATCTCGGAGCTATTTTATATTTAACCCCGGCTCCCAAAGAAGCATCGAAACTCACATAACCGCCTCCGACAGTCGAATATCCTACTCCCACCCCCGCCAACAAATATGGAGAAAGCCGTTTCGTTCCCAGATAAGAATATCCCATTCCATAATTAAAGAAATTGAATTCTATCTGTCCTCCCAACCGATATTGCCAACTCTCAAACGAGTAATCACTTCCGTTGGGGAAACGATTGTCAAAATCACGGGTATCGCCTGAAAACTGCATGGCTGAAATATCGGTCTTTACAGCCCACCGATAATTCAACAAAAAACGGAACACTCCGCTTATCGCAGCACCCGGCCGATGCCACGGCGAAACCTGATTGGCATCGCCCATATAACAACTTATTCCACCCGCTATCCCCGCATCATAACGGAAATCCTGTGCAGATAAAACAGCTGTACTACTCATTATTATCACTATAATCGGAATTATTTTTTTCATGCGTGTGCCATTTTTACGAGCCTACATACATAAAACGAAATAAACCGATGAAAAGTATCTTTTTTCTTCAAAACACTCATTATGGTATCGGCGGATATCTCAACCTACCGATTGCTCCTCGCCATATTTCATTATAAATATCACCGGAGTTATTTTCCCCTCCGAATATATAAATATAAGGAATCTGGTAATCGCTCGTACGAGCAACCGACATAGCCGGGACCCTCCGAATAGGCATAAACTTCCACAACGAAGCCGCGCTCCGAGAGGTAAAGTCCGCATCGACAACCATCACCGAAGCAAAAGCCCGCGGATTGATATAGGTAGGCATAGCCAACGACTGAGGAGCCTTGCTCCATGTATTGCCGTTATTTACCGAAACATATACCGAATCGGCTACCCCGGCAGCCTCGCGCCCCCCGATCACAATCCACGATGTGTATTGCGTCGTTATCCAGTACTCACTGGTCGTAAAAGTGAAATACGGAAACAGAATGGCTCCCTCGCACGGTTTTATCGAGCCTTGTAATTGAGCCCAAGCCTCACCGTCATATCCCCATGTCGCACCGGTCAGATTATCGTCGGCCATTCGTCCGCCCACCATAATGGACTGGGGAGAATCCAAATCATACTCCGACGCGAATGTCACCATAGGGCTACTGCCCGTAATGGGGAAATTAGCAGCTGTCGGATAAGGTACAAATCCAGCAGGACGAGGATAGCAATCGTGTTTATAAACACCGTTCTCCGACACGACACCCAACAGCCTCGACTTCCACGTTCCTACCAACGAATAAAACGTTTGCCCGGTCGAAGTCCACTCTACACCATTTTCCGACCGATATAGCTCGCCGGTTTGCGAAAGCATATACAAAGCCTCATCGGTAGCTTGTAAAGATTTCAAATCAGGTATAAACGATAACGACAAAGGCTGCGGTGTCCAGTCATCGGCATAAGGATCTTCCGCCGTATATAATGTACAAGTCGAATTAGAGACTATGAAAGATTGAACTTTCCCTTTATAATAAACGGCTTTTTGCGCATCGACCGTTGCTTGACTGCCACACGGTAAAGGCCGAACGCCGAACATGGTATTCCAATACAATGAGTCGGGGTCGATTTGATGGACATTTACCTTAACGGAATACCACTTCACGGTCGTACCGTTTTGAGCCGTCACCTCCAACGAAACTTTCGACGTAAAATCGATAGAATCGGTAGGATTGGCTATATAGTCTATCGTATCGTTCTTGGCAGGATCGCCTTTGTCCATATAAATCTTAGCCTGTGCGACGTTATCGAACGAGATATTCGCAATCAATGCGGAAACATCGGTTCCGACAGGTAAAGAATCGGCATTATAAATCTGGCCTTTATTCAAGTCTATCGTAAAAAATATCGTATCTAAATGAGCTAACACCGAGTCATTGGCCGCCAAAGAAAAACCGGAAACCCGTACGCTCTCCGATACAGTATATGATATAACATCATCTTCGGTCGAATTACACGAAATGCCGGATAAAAATAAAGCCGCTATACACAGAAAAAAATATATTTTTTGCTTCTTCATTAACTGATATGAGTTACAGGTTTGCAGTTACAATCGGCAAATTTAGCAACATTTTTTTCTTTGTACACTACAAACACCGATAATTATAATTATTTATGGATAAACCGATTCATATACATCGATTTCCCAATTCAAAAATAAATAAAAAAAGAGAGATAGCCGTTTCATTTTAGACGAACCGAATAATTGACACGGCAAATAATCTGTTTTTACCTATTTTCATACCAGTCTATTTTTGCTTCGCCACAATATTCAGAGCGCACAAGCAGCCCCTTTACGACAGGCGCGACAATTCCATTTCCCAGAAACATCGGCCCGGTTTCTACTCTCGTTTCGTCCCAATATCCCGAATCTAAAAATGACTGTAACAATACAGCTCCCCCTTCTACCAAAAGATGTTGTATGCGTCGACGGTATAGTTCGTTCAACAAACCGGGTATTAAATCTTTCCCGAAAGGGAGGCGAATAACTTCGACAGAATCGGGCAAAACCGGATAAACAATATCCTTCGCCGTAATAACAAGCGAAGGCAATCCATCTGTAAACACGTGCGAACCAGACGGAACGCGGGCATGTTCGTCGAGAACGATTCGCAAAGGTGAACGCCCGTACCACAAACGGGTAGTCAGCGACGGATTATCGGCAACTGCCGTGTTCGTCCCCACCAATATGGCATCTGCTTCGGCACGCAAACGATGTACCCACACAGACGAAACATCGTCCGAAATCCGAATGGCAAGTTCTCCCGGTTTCCGAATCCGGTCGATATAACCGTCCCGACTCTGCGCCCACTTCAAAGTAACGAAAGGACGCTCATCGATTTGGCAGGTCATAAAAGTTCGGTTCAAAGCCTTACATTCTTCTTCCAATACCCCAATGACAACTTCTATACCGGCCTCCCGCAACCGGGCGACACCCTGCCCCGACACCTTCGGGAACGGATCGAGGCAGCCGACAACGACCCTCGGTATCTTCTTTTGGACAATCAAGTCGGCACAAGGAGGAGTTTTCCCGTAATGAGAACAAGGCTCCAAAGAAACATACAATGTACATTCCGGCAACAGTCCTGCATCCCGCACCGAATTTATGGCATTCACCTCGGCATGCGGTTGACCGTAACACCGATGATATCCCTCTCCTATAATTCGCCCCCGATGTACGACGACCGCACCCACCATCGGATTGGGTGACACGTATCCTCGACCCAGAGAAGCCAACTGCAAACAGCGTCGCATGAAAACGGCATCCATATCTGTTTTATCCATATTCCGATTTTTTTATTAAAGCCCGATTTGATCGGTGTAGTTTTTCTGCACGAAATATCTATTCCCAAAAATCAAAACAGTTTCTTAACTTTGCATGGATTTACAAATATCGATCTACCCATGCAACAAAGTATCGATCTGTTACGGCGCAAACTGGGAGAAATCTACCCTCCCGGAGAAATCACCGGATTCACCCGAATGATTTTCGAATCCCTGTGCGGCTATACCCCCACCGATATTCTGCTGCACAAAGATACGATTTTATCCGAGGATATACACCGTAAAATCGAACGTATAACCGACAGGCTCTCGCAGCAAGAACCCATTCAATACATTTTGGGATATACCGATTTTTGCGGGCGGCGTTTCGATATTGCCCCCGGAGCTCTCATTCCCCGCCCCGAAACAGAAGAATTGACAAGACTCGTTATAACGGAAAACTCCGGTCAACCTTCGCGCATAGCCGATTTGGGAACAGGAAGCGGTTGTATTGCCGTTACTCTTGCGCTCTCGTTGTCCGACAGCAAGGTCGAGGCATGGGATATCTCGACAGAGGCTTTGGAAATTGCTCAGCGTAACGCCCGAAAACACAATGCTCATGTAAATTTCTTTCAACGGGATATTCTCCGTTACGATGTATCAGAACTACCAGAGGAATCATTAGACATCATCGTCAGCAACCCGCCCTATATCCGCCGATGCGAGAGCCGATCCATGAGTGCCAATGTGCTGGAATACGAACCTCATATAGCCCTGTTCGTCCCGAACGAAAGCCCTCTTCTGTTCTATGAAAAAATAGCTATGGACAGCGTTCGGCTTTTATCCCCCGGAGGCAAGCTCTACTTCGAAATCAACGAGGCACAAGGCGAAGCATGCGCCCGTATGTTGGAAGCAGCGGGATATAAGCACATCAGAATCATCAAAGACCTGTATGAGAAAAATCGATTCGTTTCTGCTATAAAACCCATACGACATGGCTAAAACACTAACTCCGCCCGAAGCCCTCCACCGATCGGCCGCCCTCTGCTCTTCATCGGAACACTGTATAGCCGACATACGGGAAAAGCTCTCCCGATGGGGTATCGGAGAGCCGGATGCCCGAACAATCGTCGAACGACTCGTTCAAGAAAGATTCATCGATGAAGGAAGATACGCCATTGCTTTCGCCAAAGACAAATTCCGTTTTTCCGGGTGGGGACGAATAAAAATCCGCTATGCCCTGCAACAGAAACGAATCGGGAATAGTGACATCGTCAATGCCTTATCTCTCATCGACGAGGAAGCATACACGACCCGCCTCGCCGACCTGCTCGAAAAGAAATCTCGTTCGATTAACGACGAAGATGTCGAGGTTCGACGCTCCAAATTACTTCGTTTCGCCGCGTCCCGAGGGTTCGAAACCGAATTAGTTTTTCGCATCCTTAAAGAAATCGAATCATGAAAACGCCCCCGTTCCTCAAAGATTTCATCGATTTGTTCTTTCCCCGGCTCTGCCCGGTCTGTCAACGGGCGTTGAACAGGAATGAAGAAAACATTTGCACCACCTGTTTGCATCGATTACCGCGCACCGGTTATCACCTCGACCCGCTCAGCCCGATGGCACAACTTTTTCTCGGAAAAGTTCCCATTGAAAAATGTGCGGCATTTTTCTTTTTCTCCACGCCGAGCGACGCCCGGCAACTCATACACCACATCAAATACCACGGAGGAAAACAATGTGGTTTCACCTTAGGGAAAATTTACGCGAACGAACTGCTGCCCAGCGGATTTTTCGACGACATAAACGCGTTGGTTCCCGTCCCCTTGCATCCGGCGAAATTACGCCGCAGAGGATACAATCAAAGCGAATGGATTGCTCGGGGAATCGAACAAGTCACCGGAATCGAAGTCTACACAGAATGGTTATACCACTCCCAAAACACTAAATCGCAAACTGGAAAAAATATCTACGAACGCTGGCTGGACACCCGCACCGCTTACGAAACGGACTCAGAGCTCGATTTATCCGACAAGCATATCCTGTTAGTCGACGACGTTGTAACCACAGGCGCGACTCTTCTGGCTTGCGCACAGGCGCTCTATCTTCACGGGAAGCCCCGAATCAGCTGTCTCACACTCGCTGCGGTACTATAAGAAGCTGTTTTAAATTTATTCCGAGACAGATTGAGCCCTATGTTGAAGCAGATTGGAGTCCGAGATATGCAGTCAATAGCGGGCTATTGACAAAAATCAAGGGATTCAAGATGCGAGACAGGGGCTCAATATGGCCGGAACATACCTGCTTGAAATGATAATATTATTTCTCTATAAATTTAAAACAGCGTCTAAATATTTTCATATTTTTCACCTGCCATTCGACCGTTTATCTGCTATTTTTCTTACCTTTGTGTTTTAAATATTCTAAACATTATTCGTCATGAAAACGGTAGAACGATTACTTGCTGAAAAACTATTAAAAATCAGTGCTATCAAACTACAACCCGAAAATCCTTTCGTTTGGGCATCGGGCTGGAACTCGCCCATATATACCGACAATCGCAGAACACTCTCTTACCCCGAAGTCAGGACGTTTATTAAAGTAGAGCTCTGCCGGGTAATTATGGAAAACTTCGGCGAAGTAGATGCCATTGCAGGTGTAGCCACCGGAGCAATCGCACAAGGGGCACTTGTCGCCGAAACCTTAGGATTACCTTATGTTTATGTACGCTCCGCACCGAAAGACCACGGTTTGGAAAACCTCATCGAAGGAAATTTAAAACCCGGTCAAAAAGTAGTTGTCATCGAAGACCTCATTTCTACCGGAGGCAGTAGCTTAAAAGCAGTCGAAGCCATACGAAACGCAGGCTGCGAAGTAATCGGTATGGCCGCCATCTTCACCTACGGATTCCCCGTAGCGGCCCGCAAATTCAAATCGGCACAAGTCGAATTGATTACATTGAGCAACTATAATGCAATGCTCGAAACCGCATTGGAAACCAATTATATCAAACCCGAAGACCTTGAAACATTGCAGGAATGGCGTAAAGACCCGGCAAGCTGGCAAGGTCCCAATAACAACACGCCTTCGGTATGACAAGTTTCGAAAGTAAAACGGTACGAATAGCCCACTCCTCCGAGCGGGTCTTTGAATTGCTTTCCGACCTCTCCAACCTCGAAAGGTTCAAAGGAGCCTTGAATGCTCCCGGAAACGAAAAGCTGAAAATTACAGGTTACAACAAGGACAGCCTCTCTATCGAAGTGAGCCCCATAGGATCTATCACTTTCAGAATCATAGATCGGGAACCCAATAAAACGATAAAGTTCGAAGCCGAAAACTCCCCGCTTCCTCTCAATCTGTGGATACAGTTGGTCTCAACCGGAGAAAATGAAACGGCATCGCGTATCACGGTCAAAGCGGAACTTAACCCTTTCATCAAACCGATGGTCTCCAAGCCATTGCAGGAAGGTGTTGATAAAATGGCCGATATGCTTGTCATACTGCCCTACGAATAAAAAGTTATTTTAATTTTTTCATCTGACAACAAAAACGTAACTCGAATGGCGCAAAAACTTTGGGAAAAATCGGTACAAGTCGATCGGGACGTCGAACAGTTCACAGTCGGGAAAGACCGGGAAATGGATTTATATTTGGCTCCTTTCGATATACTGGGATCGCTGGCTCATATCTCCATGTTGCAATCCATCGGGTTGCTTACCGCCGAGGAACTGAAACAACTCACCGAAGAGTTACGGAACATCTATCGGGATACCGAAACCGGTAAATTTTTAATCGAAGAAGGTGTCGAAGACGTGCACTCGCAAGTCGAACTCTTATTAACCCGCAAATTGGGCGACATCGGAAAAAAAATCCATAGCGGGCGCTCCCGTAACGATCAAGTATTGGTCGACCTCAAACTCTTCACCCGTTCTCGCTTGCAGAATATCGTAAAAAAGACGAAGAAACTATTCGATACCCTCATCGCCCAAAGCGAGAAATACAAACAAGTACTCATGCCGGGGTACACCCATTTGCAAGTCGCTATGCCCTCCTCTTTCGGACTATGGTTCGCCGCCTATGCCGAAAGTCTGGTAGACGACCTCATCGTCATGCAAGCCGCCTACCGGGTGTGCAACCGCAATCCGTTAGGGTCAGCCGCAGGATACGGCTCTTCATTCCCGCTGAATCGTACGCAAACCACCGATAGCCTCGGGTTCGAAACGATGGATTACAACGTCGTGTACGCTCAAATGGGACGAGGAAAAACCGAGCGTATCGTAGCCTCCGCTATCACATCTATTGCCGCGACTCTCGCTAAACTGGCATTCGACGCCTGTCTGTACAATTCGCAAAACTTCGCCTTCATTAAATTGCCCGATGCCTTCACGACCGGTTCGAGCATCATGCCCCATAAGAAAAACCCCGATGTTTTTGAATTGACACGAGCCAAATGCAACAAATTACAAGCATTACCCTATCAAATCACACTCATCGCCAATAACTTGCCATCGGGTTATTTCAGAGACCTACAAATCATCAAAGAACTGTTCCTGCCCTCGTTCGACGAATTGGAAGAATGCTTGAACATGGTCGACCTCATGATTTCTCAAATTGCCGTCAATGAGCATATTCTCGACGACAAACGATATGATTATATGTTCAGCGTGGAAGAAGTAAACCGGCGAGTACAAACAGGTACACCTTTCCGAGATGCCTATAAACAAGTGGGATTGGAAATCGAAGCCGGGAAATTCTCCCCCGACAAGCATATCCATCATACCCACGAAGGCAGCATCGGTAATCTGTGTAACGACCGCATCACGGAACTCATGCGAAAAACGATCGACTCTTTCGACTTCGCTCGTACCGAAGCGGCAGAAGCTCGACTCTTAGGTCGCTAATAAATTATTTTAGACAGACATTTCATAGCGGTAAATCGAACTGCTTCTAAACATACGACAATTATGGAATATAAACCTCAACCAGACCGCTATACCAACGGAATGCTTTATCGCCGATGTGGAGACAGCGGCATACAACTACCCGTCATATCCCTCGGATTTTGGCACAACTTCGGGAACACCGACTGTTATGCCACCGGATTGGAATTGGTCGAATATGCATTCGACCACGGAGTATGCCACTTCGATTTAGCCAACAACTACGGCCCCCCGGCAGGCAGTGCCGAAGAAAACTTCGGACGCATGATGAAACAAAGTTTCGCCGCACATCGCGACGAAATGTTCATTACGTCGAAAGCCGGGCACGAAATGTGGCCCGGCCCCTACGGAGGATGCAGCTCCCGCAAAAATCTCATGGCAAGTATCGACCAAAGCCTGAAAAGAATGAACCTCGACTATGTCGATCTCTTTTACAGCCACCGATACGACGGAATTACCCCCATCGATGAAACCATGCAAGCCCTCGTCAATATCGTCCGGCAAGGCAAAGCCTTATATATAGGACTATCCAAATATCCGGTCGACAAGCTATTGTATGCTTTGAACTACTTGCACGATGCCGGCGTTCCGTGCTTGGCCTATCAAGATCGCTACAACATGTTCGACCGTCACATAGAAAAAGAACACCTGCAAATTTGTATGGAAAAAGGCATCGGGGTAGTGGCATTCTCCCCGTTGGCACAAGGCATACTCAGTTCCAAATATTTGAACGGCATACCGGCCGATTCACGAGCAGCCCGTCCCGAAGGTTACTTGAAACAATCCGATGTCACTCCGGATAAAATCGCTAAGGTAACCCGTCTTCGGCCAATCGCAGAACAAAGAGGACAAAGCATATCGCAATTGGCGATCGCTTGGATACTACGCCGCAAAGAAATCGGTAGTGTAATTATCGGAGCCCGCAACCTCGACCAGTTGAAAGACAGTTTGCATGCAGTGGATAATTTGTCCCTCTCACCGTCCGAAATAGAACTCATAGAAAACATATTGAAATGAAACGAACAGGCAACATTCTCATTCTCCTCCTTATCACAATCATCGCTACAAGCTGCGACGGAGGCGACCGCGACCGCATACCGGCTGCCGCCGTCCGGGTAGAATTTGCCAACCAAGCCATGTGGGACCAATACGGTGTAAGCGGTAGTTTCATACACCGCCAGTTCATTCTCAACCAGAAAATTCCGGCAGGATTTCCCTACACCCTATCTTCGGCCACAGGATACGGAGGGCTCATGCTTATTACTAACGAACACGGTGTGCCCTACGTCTACGACCTCTGTTGTCCCGTAGAAATCAACTCCAACATAAGAATCAAATTCGACGAGAACAATCTTTGCCTAAGATGCCCCAAATGCGGTTCCACCTACGACATCACCACAGGAGGTCCCATGACAGGGACGGCAAAAGACGGTCGTTATTTCTTGCAAAGTTACAATATAGCTCCCTATGGCTCAGCCGGAGGCCAGTTAATATACCGTTGATATTGACTTTTAGCTAAGAACTCCACCCCTGCTTTAATGTAAACAAGAGGAGAAAAGTTAAGAAATACAGCAAAAACACGACTTAAAATTCCCCTCCATCGGGCGGGAAAGTCTCAAATAAAACTTTCCATTAGATTTTCGAGCCGTAATTTTGCAAAAACAAAAAAGCATTTTATCTTTGCACTCGCAATTGCGAAAATAGCTCAGTTGGTAGAGCACAACCTTGCCAAGGTTGGGGTCGCGGGTTCGAGTCCCGTTTTTCGCTCTAAGGCTGCCCGAATGGTGGAATGGTAGACACGAAGGACTTAAAATCCTTTGGCTATTGCAGCTGTGGGGGTTCAAGTCCCCCTTCGGGTACTGCATAGAGCTGTTAATCATTTGATTTTCAGCTCTATTTATTTTTACAGGTAGCCAAAGGGTAGCCAAAAGACACATTACTCCCTGTTTTATCTCCATTCTTATATACGTGTGCAGACGATTATTACGGGTAATACCCCTATGAAGATCGTATAATAAATGAGGGGGAATTCCCCCTATTTAGATTTGCTTAAAAGTATATGAAACTCATACACTTTTTTGATATTATCATTATATTTGTATGTCCTTATTAGTTATCCTTTTTGTCTGGTATTGGGAAGGGGGTATGTCCAATTTTGGTGAGCCCCTTCTTTTATACCTCATCGATAAAAGACAAATTTATGGATATAACAAAGTAAGGAAAATTTTCCCCACTATTTTACGCTCATTGATGAGAGGTAAATTAGATTGCAAGTTGGACGTTTTAACCGAGTGGGGGAATTAGGCAGGTTACAGGAAACGCCCTAAATTATAAATGGTTTATAAGAGTATAAAGCAAAAAAAGAGGGCGCAAAACGCCCTCCTCGTTATGGATCCTGCTTTATATGCTTACCACAAAGCAACTTTTCCGCCTATTCCCAAATCAAGGGTGGCCGTTGTAATTCCCAAAGCCTTAAAAACTTTGCTCATAGTAGGAAGTGTTATTATACACTTACCGCTCTCCAACTTACAAATTTGAGAGCGTTTCACGCCTACTTTTTTGCCTAATTCCTCCTGTGTGAGGTTCTGTTTGAGCCTTTCTGCCTTGATAGCCTCTCCAATGTAATAAGCCTGCAAATCATCTTTGAGTTGAGCTTCCATAGCGTCCCTTTCGGGAGTGCCCACCTTTCCCCATACATCATCTATCAATTTGTCTGCTGGTGTGAAATTCATCTTTGCCATATCTGTTACTTTTTATCATTAAAATATTCTTTCCTTATTCTCTCTGCCTTTTCTATCTCCTTTTTAGGGGTTTTCTGCGTCTTTTTCACTATCCCGTGAGTAACCACTACCAAAGCCCCTTTCTTGGTGTCCCAGAAAGCAAACAGACGGTAACAAATTCCGTTGAAAAGCGTCCGTAACTCCCATATATCAGAGTTTTCCAATTTCTTGAAAACGTCCTTTTCTATTAGACCACTCTGCACTCTACGAATATTATACGCTATCTTCTGCTGTGCCTTGAATGGCTGCTGCCTTACAAAACTGTTCGCCTCATCGCTTAGTATTATGGTTATCGTATGCCCGTCCATATCGTTTCTTGTTATATTTACAAAGATAATAATTTGTTTCCAAATTAGCAAACAATCGTATCTGTTTTTATTCTATTTTAGAAAAATTTCTCTCTCGGCTTGCCGTTCGTCTTACTCCACCCGGCATGAAAGCTCGGAGGGGAGATGTTCAGGAAATCGGGATCCGATATATTATAAACATCGGTATCTCTTATGTTAATGTTCAAAATATTTCGTTTCATATCGCCTTAAAATCCAATCGGCCTAAATTGTCATTTATAGACTTAATGATACTTTCCTGTATCAAGGTCCCGCATTGGGTTGTTAGTTGTATAAAGTGATCTGTATCATTATCTGATACAATTCCGTACTTGTTTTTCCAGTTGCAAAAAGAGTTCTCTATATCTCGCAATCCTGCCAACATGATTAATAACTCCCTTGTCTGTCCACTGATGACTGCGTTACGCATGGTATCGACGCTACGATGTTCGATTACTTCTACTGTCTGCTCATCTTGTTTTAATTCGGTTGTTTCCATATAAAAAAAGTTTATTGTTTAACGATGTTCGGAATAGCGGGAATCCTCCCGGACACGTCCGCTACCGGTGGGATAGCTTACTTTCACAAGCGGCTGCCCCGTCTATAATTTAACAAACATATAAAAGCCCCCTATTAGGGTAGGGTAACCCGGAGCGGATAAACCGCTCCTTTTAACTGCATACTTCTACCAAGTTCGCCCGCTTAAAAGAGCGATATTCCTGTCTCTCGGTGTCATAGTACGTTTGCAACGTCTCATTTGCCTTTCTTCCTGTGCCCTGTGTCGGCGGTAGTATAGACTCTTTCAGTGTCCCGTATGCCTCTCTTATCGTCCCGTCTATCTTGCGGAAATAAAACCGCACGATCCGATGTTTCATTTGTACTTTTAACTTCATATTTGCCCATGCCGTTTTGAGAGCCTCCGACATCGTATATCCGTTGCGTTTTACAAACTGCCATGCAAGGCTCATAATCTCGCTTAACTGTGTTCTGTTCCGTGTACTCATATCTTTATTTATTTTGTTGGTCTTTATTAAAGTAGCCCGGCTTTTGTTTCCCCAGTGACCGGGCTACCGTCTCATGCTGTTTTGGAAGAGCACGTGTATTTGGTGTATCAATCTCCGCAATAACGCCCGCTTTGGCTTCTGTAATACTCCGTTATCCCTCTTTCCATTGTTGCGTCAAATACAACCGATTCGGGCTTTTGTGCGGGTTCCAACTTTTTCATTAACCGGCGAGCCTCTTTTTCGGCTTTGCGGGCTTCCGCTTTCATCTTAAACCATGCGTTCCTCAAACAAGCACTGAACGACTGGCAGAACTCACGGCCGAGAACCGAGATAGAGCGTTTATACATTGACCATGCCATTTTGAAAAGTTGCGATTTGTCGATTTTCGTTTTCATATCTTTGTTTGTTTTTGTTTTACTTTGTTGATACAAATGTAAGTACTTTATTTTACATTACAAAATAAAATGATAAATAAAATACTACATTTAACATTTATTTGTAAGTAGTTTATTTTACACTTTTATTATTGTTGTATTTTTGTAAAAAAATAACAATACTAGATATGAATCGAATAAAAGAACTACTCAAAGAAAAGGGGGTAACAATTAACGAGTTATCCGATAAATTAGGTATAAGTAGAGTAACATTATCAAGCCAAATAAATGGAACGGCGAACATTATTTCGTATGAGAAAATTGCAAAAGCATTAAATGTTCCGATGTGGCAACTATTTGCATCACCGGAAGAAACAAAAGGAGAAGATCTAATTGCCTTAATTCAGTACAAAAGTGACTATTACAAAGCAACTTCGGTAGATGAATTAAAAAAAATCATATTCCAGATAGAAGAGAAATAGGAAACTGTTTATCTATTTGTGTACCTGTATATTAGTTTGTCGAATAATTCTAAATATGTAATAACATGAAGAAAGTACTTTTTATGGTAATATGCTTGCTTGCCACATTGTCAATCAATGCCCAAGAGTTCAAATTTGAAAAGATAATAGAGGTAAATAAAACCCAATCGGAGTTGTATTCGCTTTCAAAGATGTTCGTTGCTGATTTTTGGAACTCTGCCAAGAATGTAACTCAAAATCAAGATGATGCAGCACACACAATCCAATTAAAGGCAATAAAAGACATTGAAGTAAAAGCCGGAATGGGACTGGTGAATTTATACACGTATAAGTATTCCGTAAAGCTGCAAGCAAAAGACAACAAATGTAGAGTACAAATATACGATGTTGAGTGTATAGAAGCGTATCAAGTTGGGTTAGGAAAGGAATACAAAATTCCACAGATACAGCCATTCACAGGAAATGACACAGACCAAAAAACAAAATCAATGGGAAAGGGCGTTTCAAAGAAAAAGGCTGTTGAAATGATGCAGGAATTAAATTCGTTTTTTAATTCAATAATAGCATCCTACGAGAAGCAATTAGAAAACTCTGCTGATGATAATTGGTAATATCTAGTATAAAAAAACAATTATTATGAACGAGGAAATAACAAAGCTATTGCTTCAATGCGACACGTTGAAAGCCCGTTTGTTGGGGCTGCGCCCATTACCACCGGATGCCCTGCAAAAGATAGAGAATGCGTTTGCCATTGAATACACCTATGAAAGCAACCGGATCGAGGGAAATACGCTCACACTGCAAGAAACGGAGTTAGTAGTGAACGAGGGGGTTACTATCGCCGGAAAGTCAATGCGGGAACACCTTGAAGCAATTAACCACGTTGAAGCGATAGACTACATAAAGGACTTTGCAAAGGGAGGTATGGAAATATCGGAGCGCACAATCAAGGAAATACACGCTATTGTGCTACATGGAATAGACAGAGAGAATGCCGGACGTTATCGGGGCGTGCCTGTTATGATTTCGGGAAGTACACATGTCCCCCCACAGCCGTATTTGATACAACCACAAATGGAGGCTTTTATGACAAGGTTTGCCGAAATGGAGGAGCAAGGCATTCACCCGGTGCTCATTGCGGCTTACCTTCATGATGAGTTGGTACGCATACACCCGTTTATAGACGGGAACGGGCGTACATCTCGGCTTCTGATGAATCTATACTTACTCCGCAACGGTTATACACTGGTAAATCTCAAAGGCAGCAACGAGGACAAAATAAGCTATTACAAGGCACTGGAAGCCTCTCATACGGAGAACAATCCGGCAGAGTTCCAAAAGGTCGTTATACGGGCTGAAATAGAATCTTTAAGCCGGTATCTCTCAATTGTAGGATAGTATTGTCTGGATTTGAATTAAAGATTATGAATGAAGCAATGATTTTATTAGTAACAACAGCAGAATATTTTTAGGGAATTACACTTTGCTGTGTACCTTCAATAACGGAGAAAAGAGGAAGGTGGATTTACCCCCCTATTAAACTATCCCGCCTATGCCGAACTTAAAGATGAAAAAGAGTTTGAGCGTTACGGGGTGGACGGTATGGTATTTTGGGCGAACGGTGCAGATATAGCTCCGGAGTTCCTTTACGAGAACGGGACTCCGGTAAGTTGAGGCAATAGGAAATATAACACAGTGGGGGTATGTCCAATTTTAGTGAGACCCTTTATTTTATACCTCATCAATGAGAGATTAAACGGTGATTCGGATAATACGCAACTGTCTGCGTATTTAAATATTTTACCTTGCCGTAATCATGCTGTAATTTTTCCGGGTATTATGCTTTTACATATACCATTTTTTGGGTATGTAAAATACATCTTTGATGAGGTATATAATTAAGTATTTGATTTATAGGTTTTTCGGAATTCCGACAGGGGCATTTATAAACTCTACTGCTTGCCGGCAACATTTTATATTAAAATATTCCATTTGTTTGCGCTCAAAATTGCGCTCAAACTGATAATCAACATTTTAAGTAAAGCGGAAAATTCCGCCGTATTCAATATGGTTAGTTGCAGTGCAAAACTGTTTTCAAATTGATAACATGTTAGTTAGAAAGGAAAAATCCCTGCAAACTGATAAACAATAAGTTACAATCTTAATGTTAAATCCGTAGATTTTACGGAATTAAAAAAGTGCATGAATTTCATACACTTTTATTCAATTATCCTTATATTTGCAATGTATCTCCGTCTGGGCGGGCGGAGAGGTCGAGCACTATTGGAGTCCTGCTTGCACATGGATTGTGTGGGCGGGCTTTTTTAAATCCCCGAAATTAGGGGATTTACATACAGTCTATAAATTTTTAGTATTTCTATTCCGCTTCTGTTCGAGCCTATCGGCCGCATTCTTAATTATTCCCGCCAATATACGAGCGTATGACACGCTTAAATCACGATAGACATTCCCGATATGGAGACGGATAACTGTTCTGGTGTCCTCAACTCTGACATGTCCGTATTTTACACGTTTCACCATAACAAATACTATTTAATTACATCATAAATATCTCTCTCGCTTACCTCTTTTCGATTTGCTGGGATTTCTCCTTGAAAAGGATAAATTATACCAAACAAGAAAGAAACGCTCTTAAATCGCCTTATTTGGCTTTATTTTTCAAAAAAGATAGGGATATAGCCTTAAACGATACCCCTATCTGCGTCCTTACGTGGGGTTGCGTGCAGCTTCACACGCCTATTTTGCCGTTTTTTCCTGTCTCCGGCTCTGTATCTTCATTATCTGGCAAAGACTTAATGAGCTCTAAAAACAAATTATCCTCTTGGCTATTGAGCTCTTCTAAGTCTCTCGTGTTAATTACACCGTTCTTTAACCATTTTAATAAGATAATGCGCTTTTGGCGATCAATTTGTATTCTCATCTATTTGCCTCCTTTCTTCTTCTCTATATTGGTTTGTGAGGTTTTTCAGAGCCTCCACCCATTCCTCGTCCTCGCCCTTTATCGGTAAATCTCCCGTGTTGAGTTCACCTTTTTTTAGCCATTTTAACAAGACAATTCTTATCTCCCTATTTAGTTTCATTCTCATCTGAAATGCCATTCGTTAATTTATCGATAAGTTCGTCCATCTCCTCGTCGGTCAAATCTTCAAACTTGATGTTGTTAGAAGTTTCCCTTTGTTTGGGAGCTACATATTCCAATAACTTAAATAAGAGTTGTAGTCTCTCTTTGGGTTCGAGTACTTTCAAATCTGATTTCATTTGCTCCCAATTAGCGGATAACGTTTGTACGATCCACTCTTTTGCCGTCTGGGTCGCCTTGTTGGGCGTCCCTTTTTTGCGGCCTCCTGTTTTTAAACAGCCTTTTTTTCGTCCCATTTTTTTCTATTTTTTCTATTTTAAAGAAAATACATCTTTCTTTCTTCTTTTATAACATCGCCGTCCGGCTCTTTTTCGACGTCCCATTTTTTCACTTCATTCTATTTTAGAAAAAAATTCACATTTACCAGTCCTTAAAACTTCTTCTACCTCATAGCTACAAAGCGGATCCGGCAAAATCGTTTGTCCTCTTGCTGTACATACGACTATATAGCCGTCATACTCGTTGAAACCCGGAATCTTATTTTTGCAATTATCACAAATAACCATATTCTTAAATTTGAGGGTAGCACCCGTTTAGAGTGCTACCGTATGGAATTATTAGACGAATGTGTCTGCCAGATTATCCAAAAAAGCATCTTCTTCCGGGGATAACTCCTCCGGCTTCATGACCCCGGCGATAGCGTCTATCTCCTCATCGGTATATGCATCCCGTTCGCCTATCGCCTCTTTCAGACGCTTTTTTATTCTTTCTACTTTTTCACGGGCTTCTTTTTCTGCTTTGTCATATTCGTTACCAAATACCCCGTTTCCTTTGCCGTCCATAATATTATCTATTGCCTTGTCCCATTCTTTTTCCGCTTCTTTTAGCTCGTCTTGCAGTGCAAGTACTTTTACTTCTTCTTTTCTCATAATTTTGCTTTTACATGTAATTAAACATTCTTTTTATGGCTATATAGGCGTTGTATAAATCTTCTCTCGACACAATGAATTTCTCTTTGCCGGCAACGTCGGAAATGAACCTTCCGGACAATTCAACCGTTTCTATTTCCGATCCCATCTTGTTGAGCAAATCCCGTGTTCTCAACATTAGGTTTTCCGTCTCTTTTGGGGTTATCGCATACACACAACACCCGGCAGTGACGAGTACCCGCTCGCCGTCTGCTTTAATTTTAAATTTTACTGTTTTTTCCATTTTTCAAATTGTTAAATATTGGTTTTTGATTGTCGGGGCTAAAAAGGCAGAGCAGATTCTCCCCCGTCTTGTAAGTTGCCAGTATCTCCCGTTGCCAGCTTGGTAGCGATGGCTTCTGCAAACTCTGCATATCGCTCCTGTTTGGTCTTGGAATTAGGTTTTTGATGGATTCCGGATTGCTCATCTCGTGCTCGTTTTAATTCAATTCTTAACCAGCGGGCAAAGTGTTGTTGTGCATCGCTGACGCTTTTTCTTGCAATACCCTCGTTTTGAAGTTTACGGATATAAGCCTCGATATAGAGCCTCGATTCGCTCTCGTCGATGTGGTTGTTCATCGATAGTGTTTCTATCCACGTTTGATTTGAGAGTAGTTCTTCACGTAGATCTGTCAGTGGCTTGTCAACGTCTTTGCCAAAATCTTCTTCTTTTTCTTTGCTTCTCGATAGAGAAGTTTCTTTTAAATCATTATCATATACATTATCATTATCATATACAGTTACGTTTGTTACATCATGACAGCATTTGTTAGTTTTGTTATCATTTGTTACGTTTGTTGTTTTTACACCGTTTCCAGTATTTCCCTTTACATACCTCGATGCCATTCCCTTTTTACCGGCCTCGCTCCGCTTGGCTACAATATCATTGTACTTATTCGTATTGTAATCTATTTCTTTTTTAATGAAGGAGAATGCCATTTTAGCCATAGGTTTCAGCTCCGATAGTGTCCCCGTTGCAACATACTCAATAATTGCATCGTACACTTCAAGTCTGACCTCCGCAGGATAATCCAATAGTATCTCTTGCCATTCAACATTAAAAATGAAAGATTTCTTTTTCGAATTTACAGCCATTACAATATCCCTTTTTTAAGTGTCTGATTTGTCCGGTTTGTTGTTCTAATTCAATACTATGTTATTAAGTGGATCCGTTTCCTCTAAAATCGTCCATTCAGGGAAATATCCAATAGATTTTATTACGCTCTCACCCACCTTGTTCTTCATATCTTCCAGTGAGTTAAACCCGATAGCCCTTGCAAATCCGTCGTCTATTTTCAGCTCTTTCAGATTCGTATTTTTCCATATCTTAAAGGTGAGCGGTATATTGTCAAATCTGTTCTCGACAACTATTTTATATTTGCTCGTTTCTTCTATTGTTTTTGCATTTCTTTTCATCGCCTTGTATAATTATAACACGTTTGATTGTTTCCTTAAATAATTGAGAATCTCGTCAAAACCGCCCATACATAACTGCTTGCAATACGAGGGTATGAGCACTTTTGCACCCTCCAACACTATAAGCTCTATTTCCGACGGTATGATTTTCTCGGCTTCCGATGTGGCGGTCTCGTCTTGGTGGACTATGAACAGAAAACCGTCGTTTTCATACCCGTACAGTGGGTTAGGCTTTTCTTTCCCTTTTACCGTGTATGTTCGCACCGCCGGGGCATAGCCATACGCATAACCGCTCAATTTCCCGTCCATAAAATAATCCTTCAATCCTGTAAAATTTAGGCTGTCTTTGGCTTGTAGCCTCATCTGTGGCGCACTTGATTTGCAGCTCGTCTTAGGCACGAGGAACATAGATACACGACCGTCACGGCCTTTTAATTTTTCCATTGGCGCATAGTTGCCGGCGGTCGCCGTAATCACATACTTAGGTGTTTTACTGCCGTTTCTCTCCAACGACAAACGGGCATAATAGATAATATTGGGGGTTATCATTTTACACCCCCTCCCACGCAATACTCTTGCGCCTTTTGCCATATTTCCTCGTCGGTAGATACCCGGTTACTCTGCATCCACTCTTCAAGCTCGGATCTATTAAAATAACACATTTTACCGGTTGGGCTTTTGTAGTGAGGAACTTTACGCCCCATTGTCAACTTGTACAAATAACTCATCGATACACCCATGTAACGGGCTGCTTCTTCACTTGTCAATACTGGTTTTGTAATACCGATAATGTTTTCCGCAATATAATCGGCAAACTCTTTTGCTTTCTCTTCCATATTTTTTTTGATTTGAGAATTAAGGCTTTCAGGGCTGAGGTGCAAGGCTCGCCCGTCTTTACCCGTTGTAATCTTCTGGGATAGGCTTGCACTCGCTATCCCTCTGAACACATGGACGAAGATATAGAGTATAAGAAATAAAAAAACACACCGGTATGTTACCGGTGTGTTTAGTCATTTTGAACCAAAATCACACAAAAAAAGAAAACTTACTTATTACTACCAGTATATAAGAGTATTTTTAGCGTTTATTCTGTGGAAGTATAACATAATTCATCGAAAATATCATCTACCTTATCATGTCCTTTTGGTAAATAATTATTATCCCCTTCCATACTACGCGCCTCCATTCCATTGATTTGTAACCAGTTTTTTCGTGCATTCCCTAAATTTTTCCACCCAAATTTTAATTTAAAAAAGTTCCAATTTGTAGTCGGATTCCCGTTTGAATATTTTTTTGAAAGATTCAATTTTGACGATACCTCTTGGCAAAAGTAGTCTTGTAATTGTTTTGTGTCTAACCAATCATTATTTTTGTCAATAAGCCCCTTATCTATGGCGACTTCAACTATATCCTTTAATCTTCCGTCCTCAATAAGCATAATATCCCTATCATTATCAACCGTTATTTTAGTTGAATTACTATACTCATTTATTATGCTTATTTGGCACATTGTTTTACTCAAACATTTATAAATTTCATGCCCTATATTATCTAAATAACGATACAATTCATGAACAAAATCCACCCCTTCATCGATCTCGTTTTTACAGCACGTATAATCTATATACTTTTCCATATACATGTTTGATTTTTTACTCATAGCAAACAAAATTTCCGCCTTTGTTTTTAAATCTATTGGGCTGTTTTCTATCTGTTCAAATTGATATTTAATGCGAATTTGCCCAAAGATTATATTTTCAAAATCCGATAATTTTGTGTCTAATTTAGACCATTTTATAACATAGATTTCATTTTTCCATAACTTATACCTGCAAAGTGAAAAACCTCTTTCTTCACAACATATAATAATTTCATAGTACTCTTTACAAAGCCGCTGCATATCAACTTCTGACTCCATGTTTTCCATATCGTTCTGTATAAATAAGTTTATTAAATATCAAGTTCCGGCAAGCTGTTTATTGCGTCCTGTTTTAGCTTGTCTATGGCGTGCATATACTTTTCTGTCATTTGTAGGCTACTATGCCCCAAAAGACTCGATACCGTCTTTATATTAGCTCCGTTATTAAGGATATTTACAGCAAAACTATGCCTCGCACAGTGCCAACTAATATTTTTATTGATTCCGGCTCTTTTTACCCAACGTTTCAATGATTTTAAGCACATTTCATAACTCGGCAAAGGAAATATCAAATCGTCCTTGCTATTGGAGTTTGCCGGCATACCTATCAACTTTAACAAACTATCGTTAAGAGGTATAACAACTCCGCTTTTTGTGCTATGTCCTTTTGTCTTGTTCTGCTCAAACCTCAACAGCTTATTAGAATAGTCCACATCGGCAAATGTAAGCTCTTTAACATCACAAAATCGCAAACCGCAGTAGAGACAAAAAATAAATGCCCGCCTTATGTTGGGGTTCTCATTTTCCCGTTTTGTACTTACCAAAAGTTGTATCTCCTCCTGTGATAGTATTTCTTTCCTTAGTTGGCTGTCATCTACTTTTATAGAAATCCCGGAACACGGATTTATCCGCATTACACCATGCTCGACTGCATGTTTTATCACTTTCTTAAAACGTGCATATAGGCTTCTCGCCCCCTCCCCGACACTCCTGCTTTGCAAATACTCTGAAAAGGATAGAATCATATCCTTAGTAATCTGATCCGGCCTAATCATATCCTTATACTTGTTATATTCCGGTGTCTCATTAAGAAAATCGACAAACCGCCCAAATGCAATCTGGATCATTCTAATATCTTTCTTAGTGTAATTATCTATATATGTCCGGAAATAGTCTAAAAAATTTACTTTTCTATTGCTTTTAAGTCTATATCCTTCTGTCATTTCTAACAGTTCCTGCCCCTTCTCAAACCTTATCTTTTTTGCCAATTCCAACGTATCTTTATTCTGTTGCCTCTCTATCGGTGTCCTTGGTGCTTGCCAGAGGTACAAAGACAAATGCTCCCTTTTCCGGTCTTTCCTCGTAACTTCTCTGCCAAGTTTTTCGTTATATATTTTTTGATACCCCAAATAATAATCGAGAAACAAACTTTCTCTACCGTCCGATAATACCTTAGCTCCGAGTTTGGGGTTATCTGTCGTATCTTGACTAATAATATATGTATTATCGCTCCTCAACTTTTTTTTAGTAGCCATTTCTTTTAAATTCCTTTGTTTGCAAATATAGGAATTTTTTTATCCCGAGTAGCCAAAGGGTAGCCAAAAATATGAAAATATAATCTTAAATTTGAATACATAAGATAATATAAAATTATTTTCATATCTGATTTTCTTGCACTTATATTCAAATTTTAATATCATTTTTTCACGGTGTTACACCCCCTTCGGGTACTGCATAAGGCTGTTAATCTTGCGATTTACAGCCTTTTTTATTTTAAACACCCAAAATGTCCACCCCGCCAAAACGGCTCAGTCGATAATTAACGGGGATTGTTCGTGTTTGTCCTCCTCCCCCTGCCGTGTCCCGTAGCCTTACGGGGTTTCACATATAAAATCGGAACAGAAACGAAAAGGGAATACGTCTCAACCTCTCCCCCTGTGTTTTGCGCAGCAAAATATAGGGGGAGTGCCCGTAGGGCGAGGGGGTTAATATATACAATCAAATATTGCTTTGCGACACAGGGGAGAAGATTGAATACTTTTTATCTTACCGGCAAAAATCACACGACAAAAGAGAGCCGCAATACTCCTTGTCTAACTCTTAGAACAGCGAAAGATTAGTATGACACTATCGGCGTGCTTTTTTAACCTCCTCCCCTGTGTTTTGCGATAGCAAAATATAGGGGAGGTGTCCGCAGGACGGAGGGGTTAAGTCCCATCAATTCCACCTATATCAAGTACCCCCTGATACATTCTTCTCTCTGTTGAAAAGAATTGACAAACAAGAGATCTTTTCAAACTTTGTTCAATCATGCCATAAAATCGTACATACCGTCACATACTTTTGCTCCAAAAACAAAAGTATGGAAAATCTCGAAAAACAATTTGAACAAGAACTATCGGCAAGTCGAATGCAAATAGAACTGCTGCGTAATCAAGTGTTGTTACAGTATTACACACAGCTCCTCGAACTCGATCCCCTTTTGCAACCCCAAGAGGTAAAAGCCCTGATGAGCTGTATCAACACGCTCGAACGTTACGCCCGTAAATATGATTCCAAAAAGAAACATAATGATACGACACAAGCCTCTTCGGCAACACAGCAATCGGCACGCAGCGATAACGAAAACATAGATTCCATACCTGACAACAACCAAAAACAAGACCCTTGTAATCTAACAATAGTCAATCCTCTGACAATTGTCAAAGAAACATCGCCCCATCAAATCCCCCTCGTCCGACCGGTAAAAAATCAATTACCTAAAATGATAAAGGCAACAACGCCCGGCAATCCCAAAGGAAAAAGGAAAAAGAAACGTAAATAAAACCTCGCTCAGAAACAGGTCCAAATTGTTTCGAACCATTCTCAAAATCAATATTTCAAAACCTCCGACCGAATTCCAATAAAAAAGTATCCCGGAAATCAATTCCGCATGCGATACTCATTAGGGGTAACACCCACTTTCTGCTTGAATAAACGACTGAAATGTTGTGGATACTTGAACCCCAAGCTATAAGCAATTTCACTGACCGAAAGACTGGTATCGAAAATACGGTCTTTCGCTACTCCGATCAACTTAGCTTGTATATACTCCTGTGCAGAATTTCCGGTCTCTTTTTTAATCAAGTCACCAAAATAATTAGGCGACAAATGCAAGGAATCGGCACAATATTGAACCGACGGAAGCCCTATGATTTGAGGTTTCTCCGATTGAAAATAATCGTTCAACAAATTCTCGAAGCGAGTCAAAATATCTTTATTCACATGGCTGCGAGTAATAAATTGTCGGTCATAAAACCGAACGCAATAATTCAAGAACAATTCTATATTATTTACAATCAATGTCTTGCTATGCTTATCGATAGCATGTTGCAATTCCGACTCTATATTATGAAAACAATCGAGAATTACTTTTCGTTCCTGTTCCGACAAATGAAGCGCCTCATTCGATTCATAAGAAAAGAAAGTATAGTTCTTCATCTCGCGTACAAGCGAAGTACCCCGTATCAAATCAGGGTGGAACAAAAGAGCCCAGCCCTTAGGCTGGAAATATTCTCCATTATTGACAATCCCTACGACTTGTCCCGGAGCCAGAAAAACAAGCGTTCCTTCTTGATAATCATAATAATTCCGACCATAACGAATATCCCCGCATTTCACATCTTTCAAAAAAACGGCATAAAAACCAAACCGTTGAAGAGAATGCAGCATAGGCTTGCATTTCGAAAAATCGACAACGCTGACTAACGGGTGCAAGGTTTCTTGTCCCATCATATCGTTATATTGGAATATATTGTCAAGTTTCAAAATCTCGTTCATAATCGTTTGTCTTTCAAAATTCCACAAAAAAAAAGAATACACTCTCAAAAATATTTAATCATACGAAACGCAGTCATTCTCTGTTTTACGAAAACAAAGTTAATACTTTTCCAAATAGGTCTCATACCTCAACTTCCGAATCCGTAAAAATGGTATATCTATCTGTAATCTATATACAAAGCCCTTACGATTTCCCTTCTAATTTTGTCTCACGAATCTAATGGTAAAGAAACATGAACAAAAATGTACTGATACTTTCTTCAAGCCCGCGGCGAGGCGGCAACTCCGACCGCCTATGCGATGCTTTCCTACAAGGCTGTAAAGATGCCGGGCACACGGTCGAAAAAATATTTCTAAAAGACAAACACATAAACTACTGCACAGGTTGCGGTATATGTAGCATGTACGGCAAGCCTTGTCCGCAAAAAGACGATGCCGCCGAAGTGCTCGAAAAAATGATTGCCGCCGATGTCATAGTCATGGCAACGCCCGTCTATTTCTATACGATGAGTGCACAGATGAAAACCCTCATCGACCGTTGTTGCGCCCGTTACACAGAAATCACAAACAAAAATTTTTATTTCATCGTAACGGCCGCCGAACCGAGTATCCCGGCTATGGAACGCACGATTGACGGATTCCGAGGATTTCTCGACTGTCTCGAAGGAGCTCGTGAAAAAGGGATTATCTATGGAACCGGGGTATGGAAAGTCGGAGAAATAGAAGGAAAACCCGTTTTGAAAGAAGCCTATGAAATCGGGGAAAAAATTTAGAAGATGTTTTAAATTTATTCCGAGACAGATTGAGCCTATGTTGAAGCAGATTGGAGTTCGAGATATGCAGTCAATAGCGGGCTATTGACAAAAATCAAGGGATTCAAGATGCGAGACAGGGGCTCAACATGGCCGGAACATACCTGCTTGAAATGATAATATTATTTCTCTATAAATTTAAAACAGCTTCTTAATAAACAATCAAATAATTATGACGAACAAAATAATATTAATCATGATGTTGCTCACATGCCTATCCACTCCCGCTCAGAAAAAGGAGATCGGCGAGAAAATACTTGTCGTCTATTTCTCACACAGCGGTAATACCCGCACCGTTGCAGAACAAATTACCCGACCGACCAGAGCCGACTTGTTCGAAATACAACCCCAAGAAGCCTATCCCACCGACTACCATTCAGTCGTGAATCAAGCTAAAAAAGAGATAAATACCAACCATCGCCCTGCGCTGAAAAACGATGTACAAGATTTCGATAAATACGACATAATATTCGTCGGCTCGCCCAACTGGTGGAGCACCATAGCGCCACCGGTAGCTACATTCTTGGAAAGACACGATTTCTCGGGAAAAACCATCGTTCCTTTCATGACTCATGGAGGAGGCCGATTCGGGCATTCTATTTCCGACATGAAGAAATTATGCCCCGATGCATCTTTCTTAGAAGGTCTGGCAATCAGAGACAGTTATGTAAACGACAATCGTCAAGACGTAGTTAAATGGTTGCAAACACTAAAACGCCTTAATTAATTAAATGATTATGTTATGAAACAAAAAATAGTTCTGATAATAGGAATATCTTTAAGCTTAACATTTGGTGTCGAAGCTAAAAACGATAAAAAAGATACGACGATGGACAGAATAGAAACATGTAAACAAAATTATACCCGATTGTTCGGTGGTGAAGCTCTCTCAGGGAAAGGAAGCGACCCCGAGTTGATGGATATACTTCAAAAATTCATTTTCGGCGAAGTATTCGAAACCGGTTCTCTCGACCACAAAACCCGCGAGATGATTACGTGTGTCACCTTAGCCTCCATGCAAACACTCCCCCAGTTGAAATCCCATGCAGCAGCGGCACTCAACGTAGGAGTATCTCCGATAGAATTGCGCGAAGCCATCTATCAATGCGCCCCATTTATCGGATTCCCCAAAACATTGAATGCCATTTCGACAATTAATGAAGTCTTTCAAGAAAAAGGAATCCCTTTACCTTTGGAAGCACAAGGAACGGTGAATGAAGACAACCGATACGAAAAAGGGAAAGAAATACAATACCCTCTATACGGCGACGAAATAGCCCGAACATTTAGTAACTTACCCGACGAAATGAATGAAAGTCTCCCTCGGTTTCTCACCGAAGTAGGTTTCGGTGATTTCTATACCCGTTCTGGACTCGACATCAAAACAAGGGAGCTACTTTCTCTTTGTGTATTAGCAGCTATCGGAGCTGAATCTCAAATACATTCGCACAGCAAGGGCAATATCAAGGCTGGAAACGACAAAGCCACCCAAATCGCAGCGATGATACAATGCCTTCCCTACATAGGATTTCCAAATGCGTTGAATGCGATTCGTATTATCGACGCTTTATAATACATTACAAAGAAATAAGATTTGAAGAAAACGATCCAATCTTAATTCTCTCTCCGAGGCCTATCCGATAAAAAGCGGGAAAAGGGAAATGGATTTTTCCCTTTTCCCGCTTTTTCTGTGAAAGAGGTCGGGCTATATACCCATACCACAACAACGTCTATCAGCTGTTTGGATTAAACTTTTTGTCATATTCCAATAAATACCTTGCCATATCTGGATCATTGAAATCAACTTTAAGTTTACCGGTATCCATTCTTCGAATGGTCTCCTTATCCTCTTCTGTCAGTTCAAAATCGGCTATATTGAAATTGCTCGCCATACGATCCTTATGAATAGATTTAGGAATAGCGACAATGCCCTCGCTCGTTAGAAACTTCAAAGCCACCTGTGCATTGGTTTTACCATATTTCGTACCGATAGCCTTCAAAGTCTCATCTGTAAAAAGTCTGTCCGACCCCTGTGCCAAAGGGCCCCATGCCATCAAATGCATCCCGTAGTCGTTGATTAATTCTCGCATCCTCTTCTGTTGGGAAAAGACGTGCGTTTCTAACTGTAACACAGAAGGTTTCACTTCCACATTCTCCACCAAATCTACGAATCGGGCATCATAGAAATTACTCAAACCGATAGCACGCACCATACCGTCTCGGTACGCTCGTTCCATAGCTCGGTACGTCCCGTAATAGTCTCCGAAAGGCTGATGTATGAGTAACAAATCTATATAATCGGTTTTCAATTTTCGAAGCGACTCACCGATACTTCGGAAGGCCTTCTCCTCTCCTGCATTGGAAATCCACACTTTGGTCGTAATAAACAATTCGTTGCGAGGTACACCACACTTCTCGATAGCCCGTCCTACACCGTCCTCATTATAATAGGCCTGTGCTGTATCGATTAATCGATAACCTACTTCAATGGCATCCAGAGCGCAACGTTCGCATTCCTCCGAATTAACAAGGAATACACCATAACCCAACACCGGCATCTCGACACCGTTGTTCAATTTAATTGTCTTCATTTCAGTCATGTATTTTATGAGTTCCTATTGCTCTTACAGTCGGCAAATCCATATCGTCATAAATTGGACTCTTTCTCGTGTCCAATCCCGCGATAGCTTTCATTTCCTCATCTGTAAGAATAAAATCGAAGATATTCAAATTCTCTATCATTCGTTCCTTGCGCACGGTCTTGGGTATAACCACGATGTTGCGCTGGTTGAGCCAGCGAAGCACGACCGCCCCCACGCCTTTACCGTGCCGTGCAGCGATTTCTTTCAGCACCGGGTGATTGAAAATGTCGTTCTGCCCTTCGGCGAAAGGAGCCCATGCTTCATGTTGGATGCCCTCCTGTTGCAGAAACGTATTGGCGGCTTGTTGCTGAAAAAACGGGTGAGTTTCCAACTGATTCACAGCAGGTCTTACCTCATTGTGCAGAAAAAGATCTTGCAATCGTTCGTCAGAAAAGCTCGTCACACCAATAGCGCGAATACGGCCCTCTTTATACAACCGTTCCATTGCCCGCCATGCCGCATAATAATTCCCATAGGGTTTATGCATCAGATACAGGTCGAGGTAATCGAGACCCAGTTTCTTCATTGAGAGATCGAATGCTCGCAGGGCATCGTCATACTCATAATCCTGTACCCACAATTTGGTGGTAATGAAAAACTCTTCGCGTTTTATGCCGCTTCGACGAATGGCGCTCCCCACCTGTTCCTCGTTAAAATAAGCGGACGCCGTGTCTATCAGACGGTAACCGACTTCTATTGCATCGGTTACAACCCGTTCTGTTTCATTCTCAGGGATTTGGAAAACGCCGAAACCTATGGCCGGCATCATCACCCCGTTGTTCAGTCTTACATCTTTCATATCTTTCTGGTTTGATTGCCTGTTGCAAAGTTACCGCACACTCATCGCTCTATTGTTATAAAAATCGAGGATAAATTTTCACTATTCGTGGTTTTCGGTTATTTTTGAGACAAAAGAAAAACGGTTATGGAACAGACGGACTTCGACGGAATTGTTTTTGCCGACACCTTGCAAGATTTCAATAACTTGCGTTATGCGGGGCATATTGTTCATACCCTTTGCTGCGGCGGCAATATGGGATTTACCTTTCAAGACACACGCTACAATATTGCAGTGGGCGATTATGTCATTCTGCCTAATGGAGAACTCGGTTCTGAGTTTTCAATATCCGACGATTTTCAAGGTATTTTAATGAGCCTTTCGGAAACCTTTGTCGCCTCTATCGCTATCCGTAGCAATTACGGCATTATAGGACATCTATCGCTTTTACAAAATCCCGTTATGAAACTTTCTCCCCACGACTTTCGGATATGTGAAGCTGCCTTGCGAGTCCTTCGTATGCGCATGACCGAAAAAGGGCACTCGTTTTATGAAGAATTGCTCGGTAGTCTACTGACCGCACATATTCTCGACCTTTACGATATCCATGCCCGTAGCCGTAACGTATCGCAACTGTCGGAACATACAGCCTCGCAATTACGTAAATTCATCGAATTACTGTACAACGGCGAATACATACGGAACAGGGAACTCGACTTTTATGCTTCCCTCCTCTGTATCACCCCGCATTATTTGTCGGAGCTGTGTCGAAAAGTAAGCGGGCGCCCGGCTACTTATTGGATAGACCGCTTTACCATTCAGGAAATCACTCGCCTACTTCGTCAAAAGGAACTATCCCTGACGGCAATTTCCGAGCGAATGAATTTCTCGTCCGTTTCTTATTTCAGCCGTTATGTACAAAAGCGACTCAAAATTTCACCATCGGAATACCGAAACTGTTATACTCGGGACTGAACCTACTCCACCAATACTTGTCGCTTGGAAAACGTACGATAATCCATCGGTGACATTCCTGTCAACGAATCGTATCTTCTTTCCTTCCCTCTTTGGAAAAGCCCATCGCAAACAGACGACCGACGACCGGAACCCGAAAAACTTTGATGCGATGGACAACTTTCGTATAACGAGCGAAAAGAATGAAAATCAGCAGTAAAATACCGGCAAGAACGGCATAACCAAATACCTCTTTAACCGACACCAATATCACCTGTCGTTGCAATTCACCGAAATATATAGAGAATGGCAATCGTACCGTAACCGGATTCAACGAATCCAACACTCCGCCTAATGTATAATAATTGGACTGCACGGTGATTTTGAACAACCGGGAAACCACCGCCGTAGCTATCGGGCCTCCGATTCCCTCCCTCACGAACCCAACGGCGCAAAGAGACTGAAAGAAATGGCGGAAGGGAATTATCTGAGAAAGATAGGTAGTCAATACAATATAAATCATCGTATTACCCATATTTCTCAAAACGACGGGCAGGTAGAGCTTCTCGATGTTCGTGTCGGGTGAAATCAAAAAATACATTATAATCAGATACGACACCACCAAAACAAACCCGATAAATGTCGCCATCTTATAACCCGTTCGGAGCCGAGCCAAGACCAACCACGAGGCCAAAGCCCCCAAACCGACACCCAACAGAGAAGGGAAATTCAAAGAGACATTATTCAATGTATCGTAATGAAGTATTCCCCCGGTATAAACACCCTGCAATACAGTCGATACAGCTGTCAGGAAGTTCAAGGCAAAAAATAAGAACATCACCGTAAAGAAATGCTTGTACTTGAAAGTCTCCGCCTCCACATATGGATGCCGGATATGCCCCATACGATACAAGTTGAGAGTCAGAAAGAAGAAGGCACAAACCAACGCCAGTCGAATATAGGGAGAATCGAACCAATCGTAATAGTCACCATAATTAAATGTAAAAGCTGTTAGTAACAAAACTACACTCCAAAGCACAAGCCCCACCCAATCTATGCCGTAAAGAGGTAATGGCGGACGTAAATAGAACGGGCGCAAGAACAGATGGGAAAGAAGAATAACCGCAAGCAACAACCCCACAGCCAGATAGTGCATATACCGCCAACTGTAAAAGTAGGTGAGATAAGTCGCAGTCAACCCCGATAACTGAATATAACCGAAAATAGATAAATAAATAACAGGGAAAAAGACAGCGAAATCGCGAGTAGGAGTTATGCGTAACTGTATGGACGAGAAACACTCGAACGTACCCCACATTCGTAAGAATCCCGCGATAAAACAGGTCACAGCCAATAACGGTAGATTGCGAGTCTGCATGGTCACGAGATTACAAACGATAAGTCCGATCGCCACGGCAGGCAAGATCGTCCGCGTAGGGAATCGGAATTTCAATCGAAACAAAACGGGAAAAGCCATCGTTAACCCTATGAATGAAGCATACCCGGCCATGAGAATATCTTCCTGCATCAGCGAGGTGGCTCCCATCATCTCGTTCACCGAAACCAAATAGATTCCCCCCGAACACTGAAATACCATAATACAAAACAAGAATATCCCTACCCGAGCCCACATAGGAACCCACTCTTTGAAAGCGGGAATCTTGCGCATTAAATCATCGAGCGGCGTCATAGTCCTGGTAGTTTACCTCGCACTCCACATTCAATCCGGCCCGTAACCGATTCATATCCTCCGGGGTATTATCGGCAGAGAAAACAATTTTGACCGGAACCCGCTGCTCCACTTTCACGAAATTACCAGCTGAATTGTCTTGCGGGACAACAGCGAACTGCGCTCCCGTAGCTTTGGATATGGCTTGAACACACCCCTTATAAACCACATCGGGAATGGCATCGATTTTCATATCGACCCTCATGCCTTCGACAATACGGGTGGTCTGAGTCTCCTTGTAGTTAGCGATTACCCATTTTTCTTTTTCATCGACTATCGATAACAACGTCTGCCCCGGTTGTATAAGCTGTCCTTCCTGTATGGTCTTACGAGAAGTCACACCATCACAGGGAGCCAATACCACCGTATAAGAAAGATTCAATTTCGCCAAATCCAAAGCAGCCGAAGCCACGGCGACAGCTGCCTCGTTTTGATTCAACCTCTGGGTTTGTTCCTCTTTCACCAAAACAACGGAACGTTTTTGGCGAACCAACATTTCATACTTCGCCTTCAACGCCTCGTAATTGGTCTTCACGCCGTCATACTGTTGTGGAGTAACCGCCTCCTCGGAGAGCAATTTTTTATAGCGCACATAATCTTTCTCGGCATTTTTCAACAACACTTCTACCTCGTCAATACCGGCATCGGAAACTGCCAAATTATTGTGTGCTGTCGAAACCGCCGTTCCCATCGCACTCCGACCGGCTAAGGCATTTTGATAATCGGCCTCGGCCTGAGCCACCCGCAAACGGAATTCCGTATCCTCGATAAGTAACAAAGTATCGCCTTTATGGACAAACTCATACTCATCGAAATATATCTTTTGTATGAAACCCTGCACCCGACTATTGACCGGCACGATCTGCTGCCGTACCTGCGCATTATCGGTATATTCTACTTGCCCTAAGTGGACGAATCGCGAGCATACCCACACGAACCCAATCATCAACAAAATGATGACAACAAGGTTAAAAACTATTTTTCGAGTTCTCTTATTCATGACTGTAAACAATTTATAATGTTCCGGTTAAATAAAGAAGTTTATAATAATTGAAAGCAATATCGATTTGGGCATTTGCCAACTGTACCTCGGCCGATAACTTGGCATTACTTGCATCGAGCATATCGGTAATAAGCGACAATTCGTTCTTGTAACGATTCTGAATCACGGCATAATTCTGACCGGCAAGTTCCACATTCTTTCGACGGGTATCGAGCTGTTCATAAGCCTCGACATAGCGTGTATAAGCCGCCTGCACAGCCAATTCGGTCTGTTCGCAAACATCGTCATAATGTTCTTTCGTACGGCGAATAGTCAATTTACTGCGGCTAACCGACTTATTTGTCTTATACAACGAGGCAAGATTATATTTCACCCCAACTCCCACATACCAATAGTTGAAGTTCTTGTCGATGGGCGGAACTTCGATAGTGATAGGACCGTCAAAGTGATTTCCTGCCACAAGAGCTATTTGGGGTAAACGTTCTGACTTCACGATTTTATCCTGACGCTCATTCATCTTCACAGCCAATTCCAACAGCCTCAACTCCGGTGAGTTTTCGACGACCTTCTCCCTCCAATAAGCTTCATCGCCCATAGGAAGCGCCCGGGAAAGAATAGTCGTATCGGGATCTATCCACACATTTTCGTCCATTCCCAGATTCGTAACCAAATTCCGATTGAGTATTCCCAACGTATTTCTGATTTGTACGACCGTAAATTCCAAATCGGACAACAGCAACTCGTATCGGGTAATGTCGTTCTTCAACGCTAGCCCCTCGCCCTGCTTCGCCTTGATATCCTTCAATAACTGCTTGGTCTGCTCAATATTTTGTTCGTAAACCTTCAATATATTCCGATGTTTAAACAGATCGAAATAGTATCCGGCAAGCAGAAACCTCACTTTATTCCGGTCCTTCTCCCAGTCGAGCCGAGCACTCTCCTCTTGTAATCGGGCTATCTGTATACCGTTGGAAACGGCCCCACCAGAATAAATCACTTGTGAAACTTCCAAAGCGAAATTATTCCCCAAATGGGGAATGGGAGCCCGTTCCATTTGGGTGAAATCACGCTCCATCAACGTACCGTCACCCAGATAACTGAACGAAAGCGATGCCCTTATATCGGGCAACTTGTCGTTCTTAGCGACCCTCACTGCTTCACGGGCCTCATCAATAGCTGTGACGGAAGGCCGTAGCGATTTGCTGTTACGATCGGCCAACGAGAACATCTCCTCCATAGTAACGACCTGTCTAACATGTTCCTGCGCACATACACCTTTCACACATAGCGACGCATATAACATCGCTATGGACAAATTGAATTTGTTCATTCGTTATAAATTATGAATTAAAAAATAGATTTAATAAAATGTATCGACTGCGTAATTGATTAATCGGAATTAGCCATTCCCCACTGATGAAAAAATTCGAGTTTTGTCAATACATTATTCAAGAAAAAATAAAATGCAGTTTGTATGTTTCTTATCATCGAATACGTGAGGCTGTATGACCCCGTCCGGGTGCAAAGGTAGAAAAAATATCGTTCTTAACGATAATTTTTACTGCCCTTTTCTTTTATGAAAAGGATAATAAAAGAATGCATGCATTACTTCTTTTAATCGGTATAGATACCTTAATCCTCTTCCCTGCCGTTCCCGTAGCCTTATGGGGTGTTTTGTTATCAAACAAATATAGAACGAAGTGTCACAGAAAGACCCTAAAAAGAGAAGTCTCGGGAAACGGATTCCAACCGTTATTCTAATCAATCAAAAGGGACTACCCAATCATCAGCTTGCACGGCTTCGAAGCAGAGGACGATTTGCTCGCGAGTAACTTTGTCCTCAGAGAGTGGCGGCAGTTCGTCCAAAGCGAAATAGGCACTACCCTGTGTTTCTATATTGGGACGGAACGAGCCGCCTTTGATTTCGCACAAGACAAAGGCTTTATATACGTTATAGGCATAGGGCGGACGGTTATGGAGATTGCGATCTTGCAAAGCAAGCAGACGGACAGCCTCGACTTCGAGCCCAGCTTCTTCGAGCACCTCTTTCTCGGTATTGGTTTTGACGGTTTGGTTCACATCGACCCACCCTCCGGGCAACGACCACGTACCGTCCCTCTCCTCGACCAACAGGATTTTTCCGTCTTGAAAAATAGCAGCCCTCGTATCGAGTTTGGGAGTCTGGAATCCGGTCTCGCCACAAAAAAGATCCGTCACTCGTTCAAAAGACAATCCGGTCTGCCGACTCACTATCTCCGCCGAAATTTCGCGTATTCGTTGAAACCGCTCCAAATCGAACGGATCTTTTGAATAGGTCAAACCCGCTTGTGCGATAAACTGTAATTCTTTGGCCCAATCGAGCCATACCAAACTCTCTTCCTGTCGTTTTTCCATGATACTCGTTTTGCTATTATACATATATTAAACGGCAAATCCAGCCGAATAGTGTATAGGATAAACAGTCTCTTTCCCAAACCATACCACCGCTAACGACACGTATATGATATTTCTTTTGACTTTAAAGACCTCAATACCTCCCCCTGCGACCCCTTCCATATCTATTCTACCCAACCCCATGATGCTACGGGAAACGGCAGATAAGGAGTTATCAATATTATTTTTTCCCTCGCAAAAAGGAGTAGTTTGAGAACCGACACATCGAAAAACCGAGTTAAATTTTACTTTTTATTTTCTTGTTTTCTAAAAAATAAGTATGTTCGCCAACGCAAAAAATTCATCAGATGATATTATCATAAGACTTATTATGGATATAAATACAACCATTCAAAAGAAATCGCTCGCAGAGGAAGTCTCCTCCCTAATCAGGGAACAAATAAACGACGGGAAATTGACCAAGGGAGAAAAGCTACCTACCGAACCGGAGCTAATGAAGCTGTTCGGCGTAGGGCGCTCCACTGTACGAGAAGCCATCAAAATGCTTGTAAACATGGGATACTTGAGTGTACAACAGGGACGGGGTACTTTCGTGGAAAGCGTTACAGAAACCAATGAACCATTCCACCAACGATTGAAACGAGCAGACATACAGGAACTGCGGGAGGTACGGGACATCATCGAGGCTCCCATTGCCCGACTGGCCGCACAAAGGAGAACAAAGATCGATCTGGAAAATATGAAACGATATATCCAAGAAAGAGGAGAAGCCGCAAAATCGGGCGACGTCGGACGGTGTATCGCCGCCGACATAAATTTTCATAGCTCGATAGCCCGAGCTACGCATAACGAGATATTGTCCGAGCTTTACCACAGCATGACGGTTCACCTTACCTCCGGATACGACTACATTTATGAGGACACCACTTATCTTATGAAATCGCAACCGCTGCACGAAAGGCTGTTGCACCACATCGAAACAGGAAATATAGAGTCGGCCATGCGAGCGGCCAAACTATTATGGAAGGACGTAAACATAGAAAAGGAATCCGATGAAGAGCATTTTAATTAAACTCAAAGGGCATCCCCATGTCCAAAAAGGTACAGCCTATACGATATTGTTCGCCATGGGTTTTTGCCACCTATTGAACGATATGATTCAATCGGTTATCCCCGCCATGTATCCTGTCTTGAAAGATAATTTCGGGTTTACCTTCGCACAAATAGGCATCATCACACTGGTATTCCAACTTACCTCTTCCGTTTTCCAACCTTTTGTAGGACAATATGCCGACCGCCGGCCTCAGCCCTATTCATTATCCGCAGGCATGTGTTTTACCCTAACGGGGTTATTGCTGCTCGCTTTCGCCTCGAACTTTTTCTTGATTCTCCTCGCTGTCGCGATTATCGGTTGCGGTTCTTCGGTATTCCACCCCGAAGCATCCCGAGTGGCACAAATAGCATCGGGGGGCAGGAAAAGTCTGGCCCAGTCTATTTTTCAAGTCGGCGGAAACGGAGGAAGCGCCATCGGACCATTACTCGCCGCATTGATTATTATTCCTTACGGGCAACATGCCGTCGGGTGGTTTTCAATCGCAGCATTGCTCGCCTCTGCCATACTGGTACGGGTAGGATATTGGTACAAGCTGACGCTTTCCCAAACCGGAATGTCGCATCGAGCTCAACAAACGACAAGTTGTAATTTGAGTAAGAAAGCAATCCGCAATGCTCTGATTATTCTGGTAATCATGCTATTCTCGAAATACTTTTTTATCTCATGCATGACGAGTTATTTCACCTTCTTTTTAATCGAAAAATTCGGCATCACGGTACAACAATCGCAACTTTGCCTATTCGCTTTTCTTGCGGCACTGGCCATAGGGACTTTGCTCGGAGGGTTCCTCGGCGACCGGTACGGACGAAAATACGTCATTCTCTTTTCTATCCTCGGTGCAGCCCCCTTCACACTCGTACTACCGTACCTCAATCTGTTTTGGACGCTCGTCATAGCCGTTATCATCGGTTTCATCATCGCATCGGCCTTTTCTGCCATACTGGTTTATGCTACCGATTTAAAGCCGGATAAAGTAGGAATGATCTCAGGTATTTTCTTCGGACTTATGTTCGGACTAGGAGGAATCGGTTCCGCATTCTTCGGCTGGCTTGCTGATGAAACGAGTATAGAATTTATTTTCAAAGTCAGTACATTGTTACCTCTATTGGGTATCATCGCCGGATTTTTACCTAACATAAAACCCTCAAATCGATAACAAGATGAAAGCAAAAGAAAATGCGCCCCTAACAACGTCTTCGAAAGTCGCTGTACTGTTCGAAGTAACACCTAAAAAAGAATATAAGGAAACCTACTTGCAACTCGGAGCTATGTTAAAATCCGAATTGACAAATATGCCCGGATTCATCAGCGTAGAACGATTTCTAAGTCTGAACGAAGAGGGGAAACTACTCAGCCTCTCTTTTTGGGAAAACGAAGAAGCAGCCTCCAATTGGCGTAATAAGATGAACCATCGTAACTGCCAAAAGAAAGGGCATGACTCGCTATTCGAAAAATACAAAATTTCCGTAGCCGAAGTCATTCGCCAATATACAAAAGACGACCGCCAAGAGGCCCCCGAAGACTCCAACCGTTATTTGACAACAAAATAACAGATATGACAGAATATTTTCAATACGGAGAAAAAGAACTCTCTTACTTGAAACAGAGGGACAAACGCCTGTCTGAAATCATAGACAAGGTAGGCTGGGTAAAAAGGAGAGTCATTCCGAACCTTTTTGCAGCATTGGTACATTCCATCGTAGGGCAGCAAATTTCAACAAAGGCTCATGAGACTATTTGGCAGCGGATACAATCTTCATTAGGAGAAATTACACCCCAAAGAGTCATAAGCCTGACCGATGAAGAATTGCAACGCTTTGGCATCTCATTCAAAAAAGTGACCTACATTAAACGCGCAGCCACAAAGATATTGAACGGAGAGTTCGACATTCACGGGCTTTACGACAAGACCGACGAAGAGGTCATCGAATGCTTGTCAAAACTCGACGGGATAGGCACATGGAGTGCCGAAATGCTCATGTTATTTTCCATGCAACGACCGGATATTCTAAGTTATAGCGACCTCGCCATTCAAAGAGGACTACGAATGGTATATCACCATCGCGACATAACCCGTAAACTGTTTGAAAAATATCGCCGACGTTATTCGCCTTACAGCAGTGTGGCCAGCCTATACCTGTGGGCGGTAGCCGGTGGAGCCATCGAAGGAATGAAAGATTACGCAACGACTAAAAAGAAACGATCATGAATACAAAACATGTGATTCTAACACAACACTATCCCTCTCCTTGCGGGGATTTAATACTCGGTTCATACGAAGACCGACTTTGCCTTTGCAACTGGGTGATAGAAAAACATCAGGGCAGAGTGGACAAAAGATTACAAAACCTGTTGAATGCGGACTATAAAGAAGGGAAATCGGATATCATTCAAGAAGCCGCCCGACAATTAGACGAGTATTTCAAAAGAGAGCGGACAACGTTCGATATTCCCATACTATTCACTGGTACGGATTTCCAGAAAAAAGTATGGCACAAATTATTGGAAATCCCTTATGGACAAACTCTTTCTTATGGTGAAATGGCTAAACGACTGGACATACCGAACGCCGTTCGCGCCGTAGCGAATGCCAACGGAGCAAACGCCATCTCCATTTTCGTTCCCTGCCATAGAGTGATCGGTAGCGACCGGTCTCTCACCGGTTACGGAGGCGGGCTCACAGCCAAAAAGTATTTGTTGGAATTGGAATCGATGGCTACTGTCGGGATATTCGCCAGCAGCCTGTAACCCAAACTCAAATACTTATCCCCCTATATTTCCTCACCACGTGACACACCCCTATCGCGCTAAACGTGAGCAGAGGGAAAGGGTTAAAATGACAATCCAAATTTTCTTTCAACCCCTCCGTCTTGCAGACACCTCCCCTGCCGTGCCCCGCAGCATTGCGGAGCACGGCAGGGGAGGTGTTAAAAGTAACTCTCTATCTCATTTGCGATGAGCAGAAGGAGTGGGTTATATTTTTCTATTTCAACCCCCTCGCCCTCCGGGCACTCCCCCTATCGCTATGTGCACCCCGCAATGCTGCGGGGCACAGCAGGGGGGAGAGGGATATGCATCACTCTGTTCCCGTTATCGAAGGTATTATCCCTTCTCTCCTTGCCGTGTCCCGTAGTATTACGGGGGACTCTGCATTAGCAATATAAAGGAGCATGTTCGCAAAGGGAAAGGAGTTGCTATGTATCTGTAAAATTGGTACAACTATCCGTAATTTATCTACATATATCACTAATATTCCCATTTATCTTTGTATTCTGAAATGAAGGTGATCTAAGCTCGGAAAAAAGAATGCCTATAAAATCGACATTTACACCATAGGCCGTTACTTTTCGAATCATATCGTCTTATTTCTTCCATTGCAAATGGAAAATCGAGAAGGAAAAAAAGAATATAAAAAACTCTTTTTTATTGATTATGAGCAAAAAAAATTAAAAAATCTTTGTGTATTTTCGTAGCGATTTTCTGTACTATGCCCAACAGATTTATCGAAATATATCATTTAACAGCTAAAAACGAACCTTTATGTTAAGAAAAATCAGGATAGTCGCAGCGACTATCTGTTTCACGCTAATCACCTTATTATTCCTCGATTTCACGGGGACTCTGCATCTGTGGTTCGGGTGGCTCGCTAAAATACAGTTCCTCCCGGCCGTATTGGCTTTGAACGTAGGTGTCGTCGCATTCCTCGTTATCCTCACTTTATTGTTCGGACGTGTCTACTGCTCGGTAATCTGTCCGCTCGGTGTATTCCAAGATATCGTTTCGTGGATATCGGGTAAACGAAAAAAGAACCAATTCCGTTATTCACCGGCTATCTCATGGCTGCGTTACAGCATGTTGGCCTTGTTCATCGTCGCCCTGCTTGCCGGATTCACTGCTATTGCGGCCCTTATCGCTCCATACAGCGCATACGGACGAATCGCATCCAATCTGTTCGCTCCACTCTATCAATGGGGAAACAATTTACTCGCTTACTTTGCCGAGCGTATCGACAGTTATGCGTTCTATTCCACCGACGTGTGGCTGAAAAGCATACCCACTTTTATCATTGCCCTCGTCACATTCGTCTCGTTAATTATATTAGCATGGAAAAACGGACGCACCTATTGCAACACGATTTGCCCGGTGGGTACTGTTCTGGGGCTATTGTCCCGATTCTCTCTTTTCCGCCCCGTTATCGACACGACAAAATGTAACGGTTGCCAATCGTGTGCCCGCAACTGCAAAGCCTCGTGCATCGATGCCAAAAACCACATCATCGATTACAGCCGTTGCGTGGCTTGCATGGATTGTATCGAAAAGTGCAGGCAGGGAGCTATACGATACATTCCCCGAAGAAAGACTATTTCGGAATCTGTCGAACCAGCACATGAAGACAAAAAGGAAAATCCCAGACGAGAGTTCCTCTCGTTCGCCGGATTGTTGGCCGGTACTGCCTTATTGAAAGCTCAGGAGAAAAAAGTAGACGGAGGTCTCGCGGTCATCGAAGATAAAAAAATTCCCAACCGAATCACACCCATTACCCCGCCGGGTTCGCTAAGCGCATCGAACATAGCCCAGCATTGTACGGCATGCCAGTTGTGCATATCGGCTTGTCCCAATCAAGTCTTGCGGCCATCGGGTAATCTGATGACTTTCATGCAACCCGAAATGTCGTACGAACGCGGATATTGCCGTCCCGAATGTACCAAGTGTTCGGAGGTGTGCCCGACAGGGGCCATACGCCCCATCACCGTTGCCGAAAAATCGAGCATACAGATAGGCCACGCCGTGTGGGTGAAAAAGAACTGCATCCCGCTTACCGATGGAGTAGATTGCGGGAATTGTGCTCGACATTGTCCTGTCGGAGCTATACAAATGGTTCCGTTCCACGGCCGTCACCGCCATAGAGGAGGTCGCGAAAACAGCGAACAGGACAAGACCATAATGATCCCGGTTATCAATACGGAACGCTGTATCGGTTGCGGTACTTGCGAAAACCTGTGTCCGGCACGTCCGTTCAGCGCGATCTATGTAGAAGGTCACGAACACCATCGTATCATCTAATCTCCAAAACGAAAAGCAATGAAAAACGAACATAAAAAGAATTTAGACAGAAGGGATTTCCTGAAAGTATTGGGTGGTGCGGCTGCCGTCACATCGGCAACCCTTCTTCCCGGCTGCAAAAACAAACAAGAATCGGCATACACGGCGACAACCGATATTCCCACCGACCAGATGACCTACCGGATAAACCCATCGACCCAAGACCGAGTATCTCTACTGGGTTACGGCTGCATGCGCTGGCCGACCGTCTCGAACAACAGCGCCAGAGACAGCAGCGACGATATAGACCAAGAAACTGTCAATAAGCTGGTCGATGTCGCCATTGCCCACGGAGTAAATTATTTCGATACATCTCCCGCCTATTGCAAAGGCCGCTCGGAACGGGCTACCGGAATCGCCCTCAGCCGCTATCCGAGAGACAAATATTTCATCGCCACGAAACTATCGAATTTCGCGCCCTCGACTTGGAGCCGGGAGGCTTCGATAGCCATGTATCACAATTCGTTCAAAGAACTACAAGTAAACTACATAGACTATTTGTTGCTGCATGGCGTAGGCATGGGGAACGGATTACAAGAGTTCAACGCCCGTTACATCGACAACGGGGTCCTCGATTTCCTCCTCACCGAACGACAAGCCGGACGAATACGAAACCTCGGATTTTCTTACCACGGAGACATCAAGGTATTCGACTATCTTCTTTCCCGCCACGATGAATTCAAATGGGACTTCGTACAGATACAACTCAATTATGTCGATTGGAAGCATGCCAAAGAAGTAAACGAACGGAACACCAACGCCGAATATCTCTATGGAGAATTATCGAAACGGGGAATACCCGCCATTATCATGGAACCGTTATTAGGCGGCCGCCTGTCGAATGTACACGACCACATAGCCGCCAAACTGAAACAGAGGAAACCGGAATCGAGCGTGGCATCATGGGCATTCCGTTTTGCCGGCTCTTTTCCCGGTGTATTGACCGTACTGAGCGGTATGACTTATATGGAACACCTGCAAGATAATCTGCGCACGTTTTGTCCGCTCGACCCACTGAGCGACGCCGACAAAGAATTTCTGGAAGAGACAGCACAACAATTATTGCGTTACCCGACCATACCGTGCAACGATTGCAAATATTGCATGCCTTGTCCTTACGGACTGGATATTCCGGGTATTCTGCTGCATTTCAACAAATGTATAAACGAGGGAAACATGCCTTCATCGTCCCGAGATGCCAATTATAGCAAAGCCCGCCGGGCGTTTCTTGTCGGGTATGACCGAAGTGTTCCCAAACTACGCCAAGCCAACCATTGTATCGGGTGCAACCAATGCGTGCACCATTGTCCGCAAAACATTCATATCCCGGAAGAAATGCAACGCATCGACAAGTTTGTCGAAGACCTGAAACAAGGAAGAGAATTTTAAAGCCTCGTTATGGAATATAGAACATTAGGAAGAACCGGAATCCGGGTAAGTACCATCGCTCTTGGTTGCGAAGGGTTCATGCACAAAACCGCCGAAGAGGTCAAGGCCGATTTCGATTTCGCCATAGAAAACGGAATCAATTTCGTGGACATCTATTCTTCGAATCCCGTCCTTAGGAGCCATATCGGATTTGCCTTAGAGGGAAGACGAGAAAATTTCGTCATACAAGGTCACCTATGTACCACATGGGAAAACGACCAATACCTGCGTACTCGCAACCCACAAAAGACCATAGCCTCTTTCGAAGCGCTTTTGAAACAACTGCGCACCGATTATCTCGACATCGGTATGATACATTACGTGGATGCCGAAAAAGACTTTCACACCGTATTCGATCATGAAACCATCGAAATTGCGCAACGGTTGAAAGCCGAGGGAAAGATACGGGCCATCGGCATGAGCAGCCACAATCCGACCGTGGCGAGCATGGCGGTCAAAACGGGGCTGATAGATGTCGTTTTATTTTCCATCAATCCCTGTTACGACCTGCTACCTCCCAACGAAGATGTCGACACGCTGTGGGCAGAAGAAAGTTATACCAACGCTTTGCAGAATATAGACCCGGTTCGGGAACAATTCTATACTTTGTGCGAAAGGGAAGGCGTGGGTATCGACGTAATGAAAGTTTATGGCGGAGGCGACTTATTGGATAAAGAAAATTCTCCCTTCGGCCGGGCCATGACACCCGTGCAGGCCATCGAATATGCACTGACGCGTCCGGGTGTGGCAGCCGTCATGGTAGGCTGCAAAAATAGGGAAGAAATCGCCGAGGCAGTCGCTTGGAGCCATGCCACTCCACAAGAACGCGACTATACCGCCGTAATGACCGGCTTGGAGAAATTCTCGTGGAAGGGTCATTGCATGTATTGCGGTCATTGCGCACCTTGTACTTCAAAAATAGATATTGCCGCCGTGAACAAATTTTATAACTTAACTGTTGCACAAGGAGAAATACCCGAAACCGTGCGAGAACACTACAAGGCACTCACACACCATGCCTCGGAATGTGTCGAATGCGGCGCATGCGAAGTCCGTTGCCCGTTCGGAGTTAAAATCATAGAGTCCATGCATCAGGCAGCTCAACGGTTCGGGTTCTAAACACAGTAATAAAAATGACTACCGAAAAAAAACAAGAAATCATCAATCGGCTCTTTGCCGAACAATGTTCCTGCATTATTTGCAATAATCACGAAATACGCTTGTTTCACGAACGAGGCGTAAAAGATATTTACCGATTATTGAAAGAAGAACCGGATTTTCTCAACGGATCATTCATTGCCGACAAAGTCATAGGAAAGGCCGCAGCGGCCTTGATGATCTTGGGAGGCGTAAAAGAAGTGTTCGCCGGTGTCATCAGTCGGCCGGCACTCTCCTTATTTCAATCTCACGGCATAGAACCCGAATACAAAATCGAGACAGAATACATTATCAACCGTACCCGAACCGGCTGGTGTCCGTTGGAGAGTCGTTGTAAAAATTTGGAAACTCCGGAAGATTGTCTCGCAGAGATAGACGATTTCATGAACACGATGAAGAATATATAAACGCATGAAGACAAAACTTTTACTTTTATTTTTTGCATTAGGAGAAATAACGGCATCGGCTCAAACAGACTCGTTGCCAAATATAACGAAAGCCTCTAATGGAAAACTGATCGACGCGATACAAATCCATGAAGTGGTCGTTACCGGAACTCGCAATGAGACCGATATTCGTCATCTGCCTATGACGATTTCCGTCATAGACCGTAAACAAATCGAGCAGAGCATGCAACCGTCGATTCTCCCTATACTTACCCAACAAGTACCCGGACTATTCATCACAGCCAGAGGTATCATGGGTTACGGTGTATCGGGAGGTGCGGCCGGTGGCATGTCGTTACGGGGAATAGGCAGCGGATCGGGTCGCTTGATGGTTCTCATTGACGGACACCCCCAATACATGGGATTAATGGGACACCCTATCGCCGATGCTTACCAATCGCTAATGGCCGAACGAGTGGAAGTCTTGCGCGGACCAGCCTCGGTATTGTACGGCTCGAACGCTATGGGTGGCGTTATCAACATCGTTACCCGCCAATTACATGAAGAGGGAGTAAAAACCAACATCAACTTAGGATACGGTTCGTTCAACACTTTACAGAGCGAAGTCACGAACCGCATTCGAAAAGGCGGATTTACCAGCCTGATAAGCGGTTCGTACAACCGAACCGACGGACATCGCCGAAATATGGGGTTCGAGCAATACGGGGGATATGCCAAACTGGGTTATGAATTTTCTCCCTATTGGAATATTCGCGGCGACGTAAATGTCACCCACTTCAACGCTTCGCAACCGGGTGAGGTAACCGACCCGATGATCGACGCAGACCAAAGTATCACCCGTGGTATGACCTCGGTTGCCGTAGAAAACCGCTACGAACGCACATCGGGAGCTGTGAGCTTTTTCTACAACTGGGGAGACCATTGGATCAACGACGGTTATACCGCCAACCCCGACGACAAGAATAGTCCCAAACCATACCGGTTCGACTCGCACGACGACATGATGGGCATATCGTGGTATCAAAGCGCACAGCTTTTTACCGGCAACCGCCTGACTGCCGGAGTTGACTACTACCGCTTCGGTGGCAAAGCACAAAACCGTTACGTCGAAGGTGAACGAAATGGAGAACGTGAACACATCGTCGACAAAGTACAGCATGAAATAGCCGGTTATATCGATTTTCGGCAAGACATCAGCCATTGGCTCACCCTCGATGCCGGTATCCGTATCGACCACCATTCGCATATCGGTACGGAATGGATTCCACAAGCGGGATTATCGTTCCATTTACCCGGCTCCATCGAATTGAAAGCAAGTGCAGGCAAAGGATTTCGCTATCCTACCATACGGGAAATGTATATGTTCCCGCCCAAAAATCCCGACCTTCGCCCAGAGTCCATGTGGAATTACGAACTGGCCTTCGCCCAACGTTTACTCGACGGAAGGTTGTCGTATGGTATCAATGTTTTTTATATCGACGGGAAAAATCTGATCGTCGCTGTGCCTCGTGCGGGAGCGACACCCTTGAACATGAACACCGGAAAAATAGACAACACCGGAGTCGAAGCGGAAGCTGCTTACCGTATTCACCCCCATTGGTCGATCGAAACCAATTACAGCTATCTGCACATGGACAATCCGGTACTCGGCGCACCCGAACATAAGTTCTACGCCGGAGCCATGTTCTCCAAAAATCGCTGGACTGTCTCCACCGGTCTCCAATATGTAGCCAATCTTTACACAGACGTAGACCATGTCCAAACCGAAGATTTCGTACTATGGAACATCAACGGGTCATTCAAAGTCACCGAATGGTTCGACATTTGGGCACGTGGAGAAAACCTCTTGGCACAACGATACGAAATAAATGCCGGATACCCCATGCCCAAAGCTACAATCATGGCCGGTATAAACGTAAAATTTTAATTTCTTTCATTCACACACATATATGAAAAAGTACATCAATATCGCCCTATGCGCTTTCTTATCCGCCCTTATAGGGATAAGCTGTAACACCCGCGCTCAAAATTCGGAAACTCAACTTTCCAAAAAGGACAATGAAACGCCAAAAGTATATATGTTCAAAGAGATTTCCCCCGAGAACTTAGTGAAAATATACGAAGCGTTGAACCGTAAAGCGACCGGAAAAGTCGCAGTAAAACTATCTACCGGAGAACCGGGTGGTCATAACTTCTTGCAACCAGCTCTTATCAAAGACCTCGTACAGAAGGTAAACGGAACGATCGTCGAATGTAACACGGCCTACGGGGGTGGAAGAGCCGACACAGAAAGTCATCTGAAAGCTGCTGCCGACCACGGTTTCACGGCTATCGCCCCTGTCGACATCATGGATTCGGAAGGAGAAACAGCCCTACCCGTACACGGCGGTAAGCACCTTAAAGAGAATTATGTGGGAGCCCATTACCCGAACTACGACTTTACCATAATCCTCTCTCATTTCAAAGGCCATGCTATGGGAGGATTCGGCGGAGCAATAAAAAACATGTCCATCGGCATCGCTTCATCTACCGGAAAAGCATGGATACATTCTGCCGGGAAAACCAAAGGGAACCCGTGGGAAAACCTGCCTGCACAAGACGATTTCTTGGAATCGATGGCCGAAGCCGCCAAATCGGTGGCTGAACATTGCGGTGAGAAAATCATTTATATAAGTGTAGCCAATAACCTATCTGTGGATTGCGACTGCGATGCCTCCCCCGAAGATCCGAAAATGGGCGACATAGGTATCCTCGCATCACTCGACCCGGTCGCTCTCGACAAGGCTTGTACCGATTTGGTGAGAGCATCGGAAGACCACGGAAAAATCCACCTCATCGAACGTATCGATTCCCGTCACGGTATGCATACGTTGGAATACGGGGAACAAATAGGTTTGGGCAGTCAAAAATACGAACTGGTAAAACTGGATTAATAACAATAAATAATAAACGACTATGCAAACGACCACGGCAAAACTCTATTCCTTAGAGTATAACAATGCGAGAACCTACGGTTTTTCCGCCTTGTTCATAGCGGGGAATATTCTTCTTCCCCAATTGTGTCATACGATTCATCTGGGTGGCCCCATGCTATTGCCCATCTATTTCTTCACGCTTATCGGAGCCTATAAATACGGGTGGCGCGTGGGATTGCTCACGGCAGTACTCTCGCCCTTCATAAACTCCATGCTGTTCGGGATGCCTCTACCCGAAGTCCTACCCGCGATTCTCTCCAAATCGATATTGTTGGCCGCAGCCGCCGGATATGCCGCATATCGATTCGGGAAAGTCTCTCTACTCATCTTGACGGGAGTCGTACTCTCCTATCAAGTAGCAGGGAGCCTTGTAGAATGGGCTATTGCAGGTAATTTTTTCACCGCCATACAAGATTTTCGAATAGGCATTCCCGGCATGCTTCTGCAAATATTCGGGGGTTATATCGTTTTAAGACTAATGACCAAATAATAAAACCGAACCTATTCGCATTGTGCGAGTAAAGGAAGAGGAAGTATGACGACAATACAGAGAGGAAAGCCCAATAAAAGGCGATTCTGAGAGAGGCAAGCAGTATTCCTATTTCAGAATTTCCCCTGCCGTGTCCCAGCATTACGGGGAATGACTGCACAGGAGAGGAGAAAATTAAAGATATTAATTCAAATAGCTTCTAACCCTTTTACTCAGAGTACTTCTGTATGCGTGGTCAGAAACTGTCATTTTTTAATGGGGTTGTGTCGATGTTTTGACACAACCCCATTTTCTATATTGGATTCTACCCAAATAATATTCTGTTATAAAATTGTTCCCGACGATCGTTACGGTTCTGTCGTTTCCTCCGGAGTAATCGTCACCACATCGACACTGTTTTTGTGCCCGTAGAAAGGACTCTGAGGTTTATAAGTGGTATTGGGCTCCCCGGTTCTGTCATTGATGTAATAAACGTTTTGAGCCGGGTTGCAATTATTGATTTCTATGGCTGCCGACCAACTGATGTTAATTCCACCGTCGCCAATATTCCCTATAAAACCTGATGATGACGAAATACTCGAATAACGTATATAGACATTTTCCGTCTGACAATCATCAAACGATACGCCTCGATCGCCCAACACTTGTCCGACAAGACCACCGGCCTGATATCCCGTGAGATGTACATCTGTCGCAGAACAGTTTTTTAAAGCGGCGACTCTATTCCCGACACTTCCTCCGCCGGAACCAATCCAACCGACCAGACCACCGAGATTTTGAGAAGGAGTGGCAGACGACTTAATCTGTATGTGTCTGACGTGTACATTCTCGAACTTGCTGTTCATACTCCACTGATTACCTCCGGTATAACCGATACACCCTGCAAAATAAGAGAACTCTTTGCTGTGATCGACGGGTTCTCCGTCTACATCTTTTACCGGGAACTCCGCATGGGCAAGACCATTGATCGTTATATTTTCGAAAGTAAGGTTCTTCATGATTCCGTCGAATTTACCCCATACGCCGGTATATGCATTATATCTATCCAAAACAAATGAACCCAGCTTATACTCATAGACCGCCCCGAACTTCCCGCTCATGGAAAAATTGCGCAACGTGTGACCTTGTCCGTCGACCGTATATGTCCTACCGCTGGAACCGGGATAAATCGGGCTCCACTCGACACCGCTCATATCTATATCGTTGCAGATACGCAAGGTAAAACCGGGGGTAGCCGTAAGCATATCATCGATATGAGTAGGCAGCCAAGCAAACTCTTCTCTCGTATAGACCGAATAGGTATTGGTCTGTTCATCGTAAGCCGGTTGAGAAGGTGTGATTTCCTCCGGATTCCACCATTCTTCGCCCTCGATCCATTCGTTCTTGAAACCTTCTTGGATATTTACATCTATCGTTCCGCCCACAGTCAACAGATTTCCCAAAATCGTAGTGAGATAATTCCTTTGTACGGGTATATTGGTTGTAAAATCTTTTGTAACGACCGGGGCTGTTCCTTTCAACATCTCCAAACTGAAATGTATGGCACGTTGCTCGTCGCCGGTAATGAGATAGTCGATTACCAACGTACGGTTATTCGCAGTAGCATCATATCCCCCTTCATAAAATTTATCACCTGTTTCATCTTGCATAATCGCTGCGGTATAAACCTCCGAACTTTCGGCATCGGCACTACCGACAGCCTCGCCGGTAACGGCATTTAAAGCAGAGAATCGTACACAATCGTGATAAGCGACCTTGAAATTATCGGGCATCTCCATGCCTTCGGATGCCCAATCGGTGGTAATCACACGAAGTTTTGCAAACGGGCGTTTCAAAGTCATGGTTTCACCGAACGTTTGTGTCACCGAGATATTTTTCATAAAGAAATAGGCATCTCTACTCTCGTCGTTCAATTGAGCATCAAGCCCATCTTTTATCGAAATGTCGGTAAAATCGGACGTGTTATAATGCAAATCGGACGTTTCTCCTTGTTTTACAAAATCGGCCCACGCTACAAATTTATAGGTATTGTTCGGCGTAAGACGAAATTCGAAGGAAACAGGTCCATAGGTATCGACTACCTGAGTCTGGGGTGCAACGAGCAATGTCGCACCATCTTCGGAATAAACAGCCACCTGATAACGAAGATCGTACTTACTCCAATCTACGTTTGTCAATCCTCCTTGTGCACTATTCGTACCGGTCACCGCACGTGTCACCTGCAAGGCTTCGGGTGCTTCGAACATGATACGCACTGCGTCGCCGTTCGGGTTCGCCCCGGGTTCGTCCAATTCATTGGAACAGCCTGTCATCAGTCCCAACAAAGCCATTCCCGCTAAAAAATAATAACTCTTTTTCATGATGAAATAATATAAAATGGTTAAAAATATATTCTCAATCGGGTATCACCACAACATGTTCATTATCGAAATCATCGTCAATACCGATATCGCCGCTTCCTATGGTCTTTGTCAAAAACGGCCCCTTAATAACGGTCTCTCTATTGCGATAAAGGGGCACGTCGATATTCTGGTAATGATTTATTTCTTTCCCATTTCCATCGTATACAAAGACATCTACCAGCACGTGGTCTTCCCGACGATCCGAAGCAAGCACATAATCATAAGCCAAAAGAAGCGTTCCATCGTTGGTCAGTGTCGTGGGAGCGGTTTCCATTGTACGAGTCTCGACAAAAGCATTGGGCATTTCTGTTCCCACATTATATCCGACACTGACATATTGCTTGTATATGATTTTAATATGCAAATCGTCCACAGCACTCCTTTTCTTTCTAAACTCTTGTAAATCGGTAGCCCATAACCGAAAACGGCCAGAGGCTCGCTCCATATATACCGAAACCATATGACCATCGGCAGCAGCCCCAGAAGCCTCATTTCCCGACAAACTAACCGGACCTGCTTTATCATCTCGGCTCGAATCGACTATAAAATCACAATTCCCGGCAGCCGAATTTTTATGATGATTATCCAACGGTTTATGAGATACATTCGCCCTAACGGCATCGAGTTTATCGGTACTGAAATGCCAGTCGGCAGGCTCTTCCTTCGGCACATAATCGGCCCATGCCAACACCTTATAATTTCCATCTGCCAAACAGAAATACAATGTATCTTGCGGAGCGTCTGTCAATCTTTCTACCGATATTTCACGGCGTTCCACCAGATTGCCTTTATTCACATCGTCCATCTCCCCCGGCATTTCATACAGCTCGACAACAAAGCGCAAACACAATCGCTCATCGGCTGTGTAATTTCCCGAAAGGACAGGTTCTAAATCATTTATCGAAGATTCACCCTCAGCATCATACGTCAATTCTTTATAATACACAGGAGGTGTACGATCGGCATTCAGTTCCACCATTACCCATGTTTTCTCCGACTCGGGATATTGATGGATCGTTTTATCACATGCCGTTACGAATAACGACACAATGCAAACAAACGCTATGATATGAAAACCGTACTCTTTCATCTCTATTCCTATCTGTTTTTCTTATTCCTACGAGCGAAAGACCATTTATACGACAGATTTACTCCTGCACGCGTAACTCCCCAATAGACATCGGAACCGGATTTAAATAAAGCGCCATTTCTGCGATTACGATAGGCATCATAATCGTACTCGGCAAAACCGACTCCTATGTTAAACTCTATTCCCCACCGATTGTCCTTTCCCCATGAAAAGGCATATCCATAGCTCAGCCCCATACCCCAAAGCGCATGGTTAGGATCTTGATAACGCGCCTTATCGTTTATGGCGACATTGAACCCCGCCACATGAGTATGCAACCCTATAAAATGACCATTCATAACCGCTCCCGGCCACCACCGTACTTCGGGTTGAACCGCCAGCAAACGCAACTTACGAGTCGATGTAATATCGTAAGGCGAATACCATACCGGAAGGTCTATCGACCAGTGAGGCCACAGCTCGGCCTCAAAACCGAGATTGGCGGTCAGCACAGCGACAAACAACAAATTGGTCTTAACGGCAATCACTCTTCTTCGATTTTCTGTCGTATTCATCGGAAACGAAGATACCGGTTCCCTTACAGGCAACGAATAGTCGAAAGATAACCTCTCGACATTTACCGGAATACGTTCAGACCGTTCATGACATACGATAGCCATACGTGCATTGCGGAACGGAGGGAATATATCGCGAATAATTCTATGCCATGTATAGCCCTTGTCGAGAGCGATAATCTGCGACTTTCTCCGTTCATTGTCTTTCTCTTTCCCCAAAATATCGAGAACTTTTTCTTTATTGGGAATCTTTGCCCCATTCTTCAATGCAACTTCAAAAGAGTACCAATCTTCCCACAGATTTTCCACCCTCATCAAATCCTTCGGAAATCCTGTCTCTTTCGATAAATATTTCGCCAACGCTTGCGAACGATACTCCCCCAACTTATGGTTCCATTTAGAAGGCCCCTCGGGAGAAGCGCTTCCTCCGATCCAAAGATAGGCTATACGTACCGAAGCGTCTTTTTGTACTCGGCTCAACACTTCGACGATACTATCCAATTGTTTATTAGGGAACAAATCGTATTTATTCACTTTAAATATAACCGGTATAATAGAAGAATGCGCATGATAAAAAACCGAATCTATTTTCCCCTCGGGTAAAAAAACGACATAATCCGGGTAACTCTTAGAAAATGAAGATATAGGGGACTTGGATTCTTGAGCTTGAACCAAGCTCACAAGCAATATCCCCCAAAAGATTAGCAATATTCCCCTTTTTATGTGATTACACTTATTCACTCCGTGATTTCATTTAATATTAAAATTCAAAAGATTTTTTGCGGTCCCTCTTATGTTAATTATTCTGAATGCAAAGATAATTTACCACTCAGAAATTACATAGATTAAACAAAATCTGTTAAATTATAATTTTATATTAACACATATAACTAATAATCAAACACCTACAAAACATGTCTCTTGTATAAAAAATAAAAGCCACAGCAAAACTGTGGCTTTTAAGTGTTTATAAACATTAGAAATTGTTTCAGAACATCAACTTTGCTCCGGCAAAATAGCTACGAGGCATAGAGGGGCCATAAATATAACCCGAATCTCTTTCCTTTCCCTGATCGAAATCTCTTTGATAAGCGTTAAAAATATTCTGAACGCCAGCATTCAGTTGCAGAGTAATGAATTTATACAACGAAAAATCATAAGATATTTTCAGGTTCATATCAAAGAAGTCGGGAGTAGTTACAGCCATATCTTTCGGTATGTAACCTTTCATGTGCTGAACGATCATAGAACCGGTATAAGTTCCCGAAAGAGCTATGTTCAGAGGTTTTACCGGAGAATATGTGGCCGTAAAATAACCATACCAATCGGGGGTACGGAATATTCGCTTTTCTGCCGGAACAGAACTATCTTTGCTCCATTTTTCAGGCCTTGTATAATGACTTTTCTGCCAAGTTACACCTGCTTGTAACTGCACCAAAGAAAGATAGGCTACCTTGCCTTCGACCGTCACCCCTGCAACCTCCGCACCCTGTCCGTTACGTCGTTCTTTTATCACCGCATTGTGTTCTTCGTCTTTCCCTATCTCTTCAAGAACAAAAACATGATTCAATCGAGTATAAAAACCTTCCAACAACAGGTTACATTGAAAAGCCCCGAAACGACGATACATATCGGCCGAAAGACTTACACTGTGGGATTTTTCTTCCCTCAAATTCTCAGCTTGTCTTATCATCGTAGCTTCTCCTCCTACCGCAGCAACATGCAAATCTTCATCATACGTTTGGGGAGCCCGAAACCCGGAAGAATAACTTAAACGCAAATTCACATCTCTAACAGGATTGAAACGCAAGTTGGCTCTCGGACTGAAAATGACATGATCTATCAGATTATGTTTATCCAACCGTCCTCCAACAAGGATACTCCAACGATCGTTCTTCCATTCGTTTTGCAGAAAAGCACTCTCGGTATGTACCTCTTGACGAGTCTTGCGATTATACCCTTTCATCTCATCTCGCAAATTATCATAATTATATTCGATACCGGCTGTTAAATCGGCAGGCATAAACAAACATTTATCGAAACTGTATATGTATTGAGTACCTGCCACGACAGTCAAGTCCTCCGTTTCGCCGTATGCGTTAAGATTTTGTTCCGTTCCGTAATAACTGTCCCTGCCGATATGCTGAGCCGAAGCATATACATTAACCCGATGTTTTTCATCGGGAGTAAACAGGCTATAATTCAAACCTCCTCCGTCGATAGAATGATTCAACTGCTCCGCTATATCGGCTTCGTGCGGCGGACGGTTCAGGCGATCGCCACCTCGTCGATATTCACTGATATGATGATATTCAAACGTTAGTTTGGAATAATTGCTGGTTCTCAAATAAGAGCGAAAGCCCAATGTCTGAGCCTTTAATTCGGGCAACTCTGTGAACCCGTCGTTATCGTGGTCGTAACCGCTTCGCTGACGATTCTGCCCGAAAATGTAAATACCGGCTTTATTATTGTCGGTTACGAGCGAAGCATTCAGCGAAGTGCTATTGTCGAAGTCGCCGCTTCCACCAATAGAAGTGATACTGTGCGCTATCGAACCGCTATTACGCAACGGTTCCTTCGTAATAATATTGATTGTCCCCGCTATTGCCGAAGCTCCGAATAATGCAGAACCTCCTCCCCGCATCACTTCCACTCGCTCTATCATATTGGCCGGAATCTGTTCCAACCCATATACACCCGACAATGCGCTGAATATGGGACGAGAATCCATCAATATCTGTGTATACGGACCGTCGAGCCCATTTATACGGACTTGTTGAAAACCGCAGTTTTGACAATCGTTCTCGACCCTGACACCCGGCTGAAAATTAAGGCCTTGTGCCAAAGAGTTGGAGTTGGTATTTTCAAACGTCTTTATATTCAAAACATTGACCAAAGTCGGCGCTAATTGGCGTGTGGTTTCACTACGATTGGCAGAAACGACAACCCCGTCTAAAACAACGGCATCCTCTTCGATTTCAAAATCGATTTCCAAAGTCGTCCCCCTCCTCAGCGAAACCTTACGACGCTCTGTCTTATATCCTACGGAAGAGGTTTCGAGAAAGAAATCTCCCTCCGGCAAATTTTTCAAAAAATAGTGACCCGATGCATCGGTCATTACACCGATAGTCGTACCTTTCAAAACAACTGAAATATACGGTAAATGTTCTCGTGTGTTCTTATCCAATACATGACCGACAATATTGATGTCCAAAGATTTCGATACGGCAGTTTCGGCACATAACTGCCCGGCACACCACAGGCATACCCATAATAATATATAATTCTTCATTTTTCGATTCTAAATAATAAAATACAATCTGTTGTCCCTACCTTGAAATAAGATAAGGACAACAACTCTTTTCTCCTAAATATATCATATTACAGAACCGAAACGGGCGGAGCTCGCAAACCATGAGCGCCCCATTTCTCGGAAATGAGACAGAAATATCTGGACGGGAAAAACAACCGACTGCAATAAGAAAACAAAATCACCGATACAAAAGCCCACATCGACGGATTCTCCGTCTCGATACTGGACAACATGTGTATCAACTGAAACTCAGCCGTTGTATGTCCGTGTTCCGTTCCCGGTTTATACGGGTGAGAATGGACAATCGTCACTCCATTGACTACATGCGAGTGTGTGAACAGCGAAATGCAGCCTATGTACGAAATGAATAGTACAGGCAGAAAATATCTCGCTATTTTATGGAGCAACTGTTTCAAAGGTATTTCTATTAAAAATACAAATTTAAGATTTTTTATCGATTCCGCAAAAATTACAAAACAAACACCGTCATCATTTATTTCAAAACTACGATAATTCCCAATCAAGCCTTTCTTCGCATGGCTACTATTCGGTCAAAGCGTTTCTGAGAAGGAGTCCCGACAACAAGTTCTTTCGGTTCAAATTTTTTATCGAACTCAATAGCCTGAGATTCATCTATATTATATACAGGATTTTCAATATAACGTCCTCTTGCATCGGATAATGCGTTTTCATATAACTCGCACACATGCAACGCATCGGCATACATGTCGTCTGCTGTCCGTATTCCTAAGGTCTCGGCAGGCACAAATCCCCTTCGCAAATAGTAGTCGGGCTCCCCGCATAATAAGATTGCACGAAAGCCCATACATTTGGCTAAATTTCGAGTATGGTCGATCAATCTTTTCCCGATACCCATGTTCTGATATTCTGGCAACACCGAAATAGGCCCCAAAGATAAAACCTCGTATTCTTTTCCGGTATCGGCTTGAATGACCGATTTCAAAAAGACTATATTCCCAACGATCTTATCATCGAATACGGCAACAAAATCCAACTGCGGTACAAACGCCCGACTATACCGCATGATATGAATCAAATAATGTTCGTAACACCCGGGAGAATAACGATTCCAAAAAGCCTCCCGAACTACATTTTCTGTTTCGGGATAGTCCGAGAAACATTCATTTCTAAGTTCTATTTCCATACAGACTTCTCTTTCCACTCATTTTTCACAAAAATACAAAATGCTTCGTATAAAATAGATTTTATCGTTTACAACGATCGGAATTTATACTCCAATTTACGGTTCGTTCGTCTGATATACCAAATACAAATCAGCAACGAAACAAATGTCGAAATAGGAGGAGCAAATCCCATCAGATGCAATGACGCCGAGTCTATCTGTCCGAACAGATAAGATAACGGGACACGAAAAACGAAAGTCGCTATTATACTATGAATCATAGGGAATAACGAATTTCCTTGCCCACTGAAATAAGAATTGATACAAAACACGAAACTGACGATAATACAGTCGATACTATATCCACGCAAGTATTCGGAAGCCATCGCAATTACAGCCGGATCCTTTGTAAAGATTCCGGTTAGCGTATCGGGCAAAAACTGAGAATAAACGCAGACCGATACCCCGAATATCAATGCCATACCAATTCCCGAATAAAGGCAGCGTTTCATTCGCAACAACAATCCCGCCCCATAATTCTGAGCCGTTATCGTAGCTACTGCCGACGATATGGCCATCGGGGGCAACATGGCAAATACGATAATTTTCTCGACGACTCCCAATGCTGCCGAAGCAATAACACCCATTTGATTGACAATAACGGTTATCAATAAAAATGATACATTCACCAAAGCATCCTGTAAAGCGATAGGCGCTCCCAACACAAAAATCCGGCGAGAAAGAATCGGGCTTAATCGAATATCCCGACGGGAAAAAGGGAAATGAAATCCTCGTTTATGGAGGAACCAGAGTGCCGTTAAAAAACTAATGCCTTGCGAAGATGCCGTGGCAATCGCTGCTCCCGCCGCTCTCAAATGACAAAAACCGACAAGAACGACATCAAACACGATATTGATAACACAAGCCAAAGCGACAAAATAAAGCGGAGTTTTCGAATCGCCCAATCCTCGAAGAATCCCGCATACAACGTTATATCCCATGATAAACGGAATGCCTATCGAACAAATCAGTAAATAATGTTTTGCATCACGCATGGCCTCGACCGGCGTGTGCATGAGAACAGCAATATAATTATGAAAAACAACCATAATCAACGTCAAAAACAAACCGACCGAAGCAAATAGGCAAATGGACGTACCGATAGAAGTCGCGACATCGCGATAATTTTTCGCACCCGTTGCCATAGCTATAACGACAGTAGTACCAGTGGTCAATCCTAAAATAATCCCTGTAATCGTCTGCATAACCTGACTACCAATGGCAACGGCAGCGACACTGGCGGCATCGTCGAACCACCCTACTACAAACAGATCGGCTCCGCCATAAAGAGCTTGAAGCAGATTCGCAATCAAAAAAGGAACGGCAAATTGAAGTAGCGTTTTGAGTACACTACCTTTTGTCAAATCCAATTCTTTCATAAAACCTCTTTTAAGAAAAAGCCGGACAAGAGAATGATTTTCACCATTCATCTTATCCGGCATTACAACTATCATTATAATACCCTCCGATGAGGATTTTCCTTATTTTTCGGGTGCAAAGATGGGTCTAAATTCGCTACGAACCAAATTCTTTTATAAAAATTCCGAATCGTCCTTTATTTTCCCACGGCTTCGGGAAGTGCGACGAATGTATATCCTTTCCTCTGCAATGCACGAATAAGCCGTTCGAGATAGCGCTCATAAAACTTATCGGTACGTTTGTCATCGGTTCCTAAATGAAACAACATAATATGACCATTCAATCCATTGCGTTTTTCGACCTCCATTACCCTATCGTATATAGACTCGCTACTACGATAATTCTTCATATCGGGAGTCGTATAGTCGGCATTGGTCCATGTGCCGGGAGTAAAATTCACAAGCCTTAACCCCAATCCTCTCGCCCAAGCTGAAATCTTCTCATTATAATATTCATAAGGAGGAATGAACAGATTGGATCGCGATACATCTATACCAGATTTGCGCATGCGAGCATATACATCTAACATATCTTGCTCGAACTGCGCTTGACTTACCAAAGTAGAGTCCCGATTTTCCCAAGCACAATATAACAGATGCGCATCGCCGTGAGCCCCTACATAGTGTCCGGCATTGTACAAAGTCTGTATAGTTTCGGGGAAACGCTCATAAAATTCGCCGGTGAAGAAAAATGAACCTTTCACATCACATTTTCCCAAAACTTCTAAAATATGCCGAGCGCCATCGCTCTTATCAGCAGCCGTAAAAACAAGCGAAATTTGTTTCTTCTCGGCATCGGTACGGACGATTCCTCCATAAGCATACTCGTTTCTATCCAATCCGCGAGATTTCATACCCTCCTTTTGCAGAGATGACAGCAAATAACTGAGGCTGGCCGTTCCGTCCATCGTAGGTTCATTCGTAGAGTAATCTTGTATATCGTCATGATATACTATCTCTGATTGAAAACGGGCATAAGGATCTCTTCTCGTCAAACGAACGCCTCTCAAACTATCGAAGATGGACGAATATACGGGGCCATCGACTAATCCACCGACCGTCGTACCAACCCCCAAAGCGATTAACGGCGTGTGCGGATCGACGGGATAATCGCCCCATAAAGGTAACTCGGTAATCATACTCGTACCCCACGGATTGCACCCGAATAACCAATCGATCAACGAGGACTCCATCTCCCGATATCGGTTGTCACCTGTCAATTCACGATAAAGGCGGCATTGTGTAGCCATAGCGACTGTCAAATTATTGGAACACCATATTGCCGGGATTCCATTCAAAAAAGGATTTCCCTGCGCCCGTTCATAAACTCGTTCGATACCACTACGCAGATTGCGTCCAAACTCCTTACTTATGCGCGAATCGCTCACACTCGCCAAATGATAATGCCCTAAATTGATAAAAGGATACCATTGATAGTGACGAGCACTATCGGCTCCCATCCACGGTGTAACCGGTTCGAATCTTCCATATTTGACAGCCTCTTGTAAAAAAGAGGTTTCTCCCGTAGATACATATAATTGAACGGCTGCCAATTCCATGTCGTCAGTCCAGTTACACTCCTCATAAATGTATGGAGAAACGACCGAAGCTGTTTGGCAAACTCCGGGATTATTCGCTCCATGCCAATAGGCCTCACGAGCTTTAACAAGCAAAGTATCGGCCATATCGGGATAAAAATCTTTCAATATCTCGGCTCCCAATGCGAAGCAAGATGCATATTTCCCAGCCGTACTAGCAACACCAGTCGTTGCATTGGAGAACTCGCCTCGCGCCTGAGGCTTTCCCGAACAATAATAAACAGGACGTCCCGTACCTTTCCCCCAACCATAATCTATATGGTCTTGCGAGGGTAATTTAAAGCCTTTGTGATCTCGGTCGTCGGCAATTTGATTGTACATTTCGCCTTTCGAGGGATTCATACGATTAAGCCAATCCAACCCCCATTTAATCTCATCGACAATATCGGGAATACCGTTTGCTCCGGGTAAACCGTATGCATCATACGCATCTCCATAGACCTCCGGATTTTTCAGATAGGCAAACATCATTTGATAGGTAGCATTAGCCGATGTGGTGACATATTGTAACTGGTCGCTCGCATCATGCCAACCTCCCCGAACGTCGATTCGTTCGCCATTTCTCGTCGGGTGATAAACGATATACCCATCGTGGATATGGCAACTGTCCTGTTCGAACGGATTAAAACCGCAACGTTGCTGTCGCATATACCGCAAAATGAAATCGGCGGTTCCGTCGTATACCCGATTGCCTATGACAAACCGAGGAGACATAGTTTCCCCTACTCTTAACACATAAGTTCCCTCTGTTTTAAAATCGCTGAAATCGAGACGATAAACAGACTGCATACGTCCCCATGTATTCGCCTTTTTCGGATTATCAAACCACTTCACAATCTCCCCGGTAAACACCTCGACAAGTACATATTCTTCCACAGCAGCTTTTCCTTCGCTCATAAATACCGCTACCTTAGGAGATTCGGGCAAATAACCTAATTGATTGATACGAATCCATTCGCCCGCAGACACAGATGAAAGAAGAGAAACAAGCCCTATTATGATACCGGAAATACTGTACTTCATACACCTTATGATTTTGTGGATCCGGGGGTCTGTTTCCTTATCAGGAACAATAAACCTATGAATGTGAACAGAGCATTCAATATCAGTAATTCATAACTGAACGAATACCCTCCGAACCAAGTCTGAGAATTCCGATCTAATATAAAGCAAAGAATAGGTGAAAGTATGGCAACCAATGGTATGTACTTATCTTTTACCTGCTTCTTTACAAATATACCAAAAGCAAATAACCCCAATATAGGACCATAGGTATAACTGGCTAAAATATAAACGGCATCGATGACACTCGTATTATTGAGCAAGTTAAAAACAAAAATCACAATACCCATGACCACGGCCATACCCACATGCACTCGCTTACGAAGCCTGACAACTTGGTCTTCGCTTTTACCTTTCACACCCAGAATATCGACTGTAAACGAAGTTGTCAATGCGGTCAAAGCCGAGCCTGCTGCCGAATATGCCGAAGATATAAGTCCGACAACAAACAAAATTCCGACAATTACAGGAAAATATCCTTGTGTCGCAATCATAGGAAACAATTCGTCACTCTTTTGTGGAGCTTGAATGCCGTTTATCTCGGCATATACATACAAAAGAACGCCCAGCATCAAAAACAGGGATATTACGAAAAACTGCGAAATACCGCTAGTTATCATATTTTTTTGAGAATCCTTGAAGTTCTTGCAACTCAAATTTCGTTGCATCATGTCTTGGTCGAGACCATTCATGGCAATCATCGTAAAGACCCCTGCCAAGAATTGTTTAAAGAAATATCGCTTATCGTTCACATCGTCAAAATAAAACATGCGCGACATATCCGATTGGTTTATCGTCTGCCATAAACCGCCAAAGTCCAAATGCAAATCGGTAGCGATATAATAAATACACAATATGACAGAAACAATGAGACACACGGTTTTCAACGTATCGGTCCAAATCAATGACTTTACTCCACCTCGAAAGGTATAAAGCCAAACTAATCCTACTGTAAAAATTACATTTAAAAGAAATGGTAACTTCATCGGCCCGAAAACGAGTAACTGCAAAACCACACAGACCAAAAACAATCTTACCGCAGCACCTAACATCTTGGATATGAAGAAAAACCAAGCTCCCGTACGATAGGAAGACATGCCGAACCGGTTCTCCAAATACTCATAAATGGAAACTAAGTTCATTTTATAAAATAGCGGAACCAGCACATAAGCAATCAGTATCTGTCCGACCACGAAACCTAAAACCATTTGTAAATAGGAAAAGCCGCTGGCCGCAACCATACCCGGAACCGAAATGAATGTTACGCCTGAAATCATAGAGCCAATCATGGCAAAAGCTACAACATACCAGGGAGATTTACGATTACCCACAAAAAAGCCCTGGTTATCGGCTCTATGTCCTACTATATAGGAAATACCGAACAACACAATGAAATAAGCAAAAATGGCGATCAAGACAACAGCAGGTGTCATTTGTTTTTATTAAATTTAATGGTTATTACTCTTCATATAATAAATAAGGACGACGTTGCTCTCTGAATTTTTCTACGTCATCATGCCACATAGCCTTTATTTCTTCGGACGATTTCCCCGCCTTTATCATTTCACGTACATAATCCACACCTATTAATTTCTCGAAAAACGGGCGAAAGAAATGATCTCCTAAATTAAGGTTGCGATAAGCATCTATCACATAATCGAAATTAATACCCTTTTCCCATATTTCTTCATTGGATAATCGAGTCAAATCCACACCGTAACATTTCTTATTCAACAAAGGAGGATTTTTCGCTCCCGGCACACTACGAGGAGTAAAAGAGAATGTATAACCTACCATGTTGGGATGTCCATAAATTTGAAACGGCCAATCGGTTCCCCGGCCCAAACTTACCGGAGTCGCCTCGAAATAACAAGTCGACGGATAAAGATATATCGATTTCATATTCGGCAAATTAGGAGAAGGAGGAATGGGAAGTTCATACATAGTTCGATGTGTATAATTTTTACACGGTATTACAGTCAAATCACAAATGCGACCATCGGAGAGCCAACGCTCCCCGTTTACCATACGAGCCAATTCTCCCAAAGTCATACCGTGCACTACCGGTATAGGCAACCAACCTACTCCTGATTTATATTTCATATCAAGAATAGGCCCGTCGATATAATGACCGTTAGGATTCGGACGATCCAAAACAATCACCATACGACCATGTTCGGCACATGCATCCATCAACTTAACCATTGAAATATAGTAGGTATAAAACCGTAGTCCCACATCTTGAATATCGACTACCAGAACATCGAACATACGCATAGATTCGTCCGACGGACGTCCTGATTTTCCATCATACAGCGAACTTATTTTTATTCCTGTCTTAGGATCGATCGACCCCGACACATGCTCTCCGGCATCGGCATTTCCTCGAAACCCATGCTCGGGAGAGAAGATAGTTACCACATTCAAACCCTCTCCGACCAGAACATCTACTAAATGTCTATTACCAATCATACCCGTATGATTGGAAAAAACGGCTACTCGTTTTCCTTCCAAAAGAGGATAATATTCAGCCGTTCTTTCAGCCCCTACGATAACACGGTTTTCCTCGGCTTGAACAATAGAAATACTACAAATGAACAATAAAAATAAGATTTGCTTTCCCATGGCATTTATCCGTCTCATAGCACTATATTTCACAATTTATTTGTAAATGTAAACACATTTTCAGAACAAGACAACCCGTATAAAAATATTTAATAGATTTTATAAACTATATAGAAAGTCGTTCCCTTTTAAATTATAATATTATATATTTGTCTAAGAAAAATCAATATGATACAAACACCCATTTTCAATGATTAAGTATACTCAACAATCATTTCATAAGAATTGCAAGTTCATGTTTACCTCCATATATAATCGTATTCTAAACTATTGCAACTCGGTCTATAAATCTCCATCTTCCAAAACCGTAAAAAAGATGAAAGAGGAGTCTGCAAGATGGTTTATCGATTTATTGCAACAACGTTATTCAACGGGAACAAGCGACTCACCATGCATTCATACAGGGAACAAATGCGTAATCATAATGGTAGACAATACCATTTACAATCCGGGATTGGCAGACAAGCTACGGGGAATATTGTCTATTTACTCCTTATGCAAGGAAAAACACATCGACTTCAAAATCAACTGGACCTATCCGTTCGAATTGACCGAATACATGCTCCCCAATAAAATTAACTGGATTATAGAACAAGAAAAAATCAAATACTCTCTATCTGACTCTAAAATCGTAGTCATCGACACATTGCCTAATATTCATGCTTCCCGACAAAGTATCATCGATAAAAAAATATTCGACGATACCGTTCTAAACTCTCAATATCTACAATATCACATCTACACCAACAGCATCATACATACCCAAGCGTTTCCAAACTTATTCAGAGAACTTTTCACACCCTCCGAAAAACTACAATCACTCATTGATTTACATCACAAAAACATCGGGGAAAAATATGTGGCCGCTTCCTTCCGATTCCTCGAATTACTCGGTGATTTCAAAGACTCAGAGGGTATGGACGAAATGCTTCCTCCCAGAGAACAGAAGCTACTAATAGAACAATGCTATATCGAATTAAAAAAATTCATAGATACTTTACCCGAATTTTACAAAATATTAGTAACCTCCGACAGTGAACGTTTCCTTGCAAAAGCGAGTACACTACCCCGCACCTATATTATACCCGGAAAAGTGATTCACATCAGATACAAAACGACCGATACTTCGGCCTATATGAAAACCTTCCTCGATATGTTCCTATTGAGCGGTGCTGAAAGTCTTGTTCTCTTTAAGACCGGTAAAATGTACAATAGCGGGGTTCCTCGCTTAGCTTCCCAAATCGGTAACAAACATTTCAAAATACACGAGTTCTAACAGTAATATATCAAATCGAAAGGCGTCGAAATTGCCTATAAGTCCAACAAATCGTACTATTCCTCTCTGCACTCGTTACCGAGGGGCTTAGCACTTCTCTCCTGTTCGGCATTCCGGTAC
>OGCM01000111.1_pt1 | contig 139626 bp, 135 predicted proteins | sample 1570151 | NCBI WGS metagenome assembly OGCM01 (sample SAMEA4370582, study PRJEB24528) | human gut metagenome
CCTTCTGTAACGCAAGGATTTAGAAAAAAAGAAGATGAGTTCCAATTCAATAAAGATGCTGGAATGTATGTATGTAAAGAAGGACATATGGCTATTCGTAAAGAACGACAGGGCAAAAAGAATATATCTAAAAACCAAACAGATACTTATTATTTTGATATAGAAAAATGCAAAATTTGTCCACAAAAAGAAGGTTGTTATAAAGACGGAGCTAAAAGTAAAACTTATTCAGTTACTATAAAAAGTGATATACATAAATCGCAGATAGCTTTTCAAGAAAGCGAATATTTTAAAGAAAAGTCTAAAGAGCGTTATAAAATAGAAGCAAAAAATAGTGAGTTAAAACATAGACATGGATATGATAAAGCATCATCTTCAGGTCTAATTGGCATGGAAATTCAAGGGGCATTAGCAATATTTACAGTAAATATTAAAAGAATATTGAAGATATTAGGATAGAAATATCCTAGTTATTATATAAATAACTAAATAAAAATAGTTAATGAAACTAAAAGCTTCAGCTTCATTAACTATTTTTTACTTTGTGGATAACCGCACTTGAAAAACATTAAGTTTTTCAGTGCCCTCGCTTTTTTAAGGGGGTTTTTCAACAAACTGAAAAAAAATTTAGCTTAAGCTGAATTTTTTTAATGTAATTTAGATAGAAATTTTCTAAGTAATTTCAATCTAAATTACAAACTAATTAAATTTTAATAGATGGGGATGTCGCATTAAGAATAAATACTACAATATATTGTATTAATTTTTATTTTTTAAAACAATATATTGTGTATAAAAGTTTTAATGCGACATCCCCATCACCTTATTTTTTATTTAATTATTCTGCAGAATCTGCAAATTGACTATTATATAATTCTTCATAGAAACCACCCTTAGCCATTAATTCTTCGTGATTTCCTTGTTCTATTATATTTCCATCTTTAATAACTAATATTAAATCTGCACTTTTTATAGTAGATAATCTATGTGCTATAACAAAGCTTGTTCTTCCTTTCATTACATTTTGCATTGCTTGTTGAAGCATTAACTCTACCCTAGTATCAACAGAACTTGTAGCTTCATCTAATATAAGAATCTTTGGATCAGAAATTATTGCTCTTGCTATAGTAAGTAATTGCTTTTCTCCTTGTGATATATTAGATGCTTCTTCATTTAAAAACATATTATATCCATCAGGTAATGTTTTTATAAAATGGTGCACATTAGCTATTTTAGCGGCTAAAATAACATCATCTTTTGTAGCATTAAATCTACCATATTTTATATTATCCTCTATAGTTCCATTAAATAACCATGTATCTTGGAGTACCATACCAAACATACTACGTAAGTCCTCACGCTTCATATCTCTTGTATCTACTCCATCTATTTTAATTGAACCACCTTTTAATTCATAAAACCTCATAAGTAAATTAATTAATGTAGTTTTACCAGCTCCAGTAGGACCAACTATAGCCACCATTTGTCCAGCCTTAATTTCTGCATTTAAATCATGTATTAAAATTTTATCATCACTATATCCAAATTTAACATGTTCAAAAGAAACATTACCTCTTGGTCGCTCTAATTTAACTGAAGTTTTCTTATCTTCTAACTGCTCTTCTTCATTTAAAAATTCAAATACTCTATCAACAGCTGCAAATGCTGATTGAATTGCTGATGATAATTGAGTCACTTGTGATAATGGTTGATTTATTTGCCATATATATCTTATAAAAGCTTGAAGATTACCAACTGTAATTCCACCTGCAATTGATATAATAGCTCCAAAAATCCCCATTGCTGCTATACCTAAATAACAAACTAATGAAACTAAAGGTCCCATAGTACTTGATATAAATTGAGCTTTAAATCCAGCTGCTTGAAGTTTTCCATTTATAGCAATAAATTCATCTATTGCTTCCTCTTCCTTACCATAAAGCTTTATTTCATTAAAACCAGTATACATTTCTTGCACTGTACCATTTAATTTTCCTAAAGCATCTTGTTGAGTTTTAAAATATCCTTGGGACTTACTTACTACCACTTTTGAAACCATATAACTAAGTGGAATTATAAGCGTTGCTATCAATGCCATTTTAACATTTATAGAAAACATCATAATAAGTGCTAAAGTAACTGCTAATATTGAATTTACAACTTGGCTTAAACTTTGTTGAAGTGCATTTGAAATAGTATCTATATCATTAGTAATTCTGCTTAATACATCTCCATAACTATTTCTATCAAAATAACTTACTGGTAATCTTTTTATTTTATCTTGAACTGCACTTCTTAAATCTCTCATACTATTTTGAATAGCATTTGTTAATAAAAAACTTGCTCCATATGTTGCTAATACATTTCCAAGATAAACTCCTAATAATACAATTAATATTTTAGTGATATATTTAAAATTTACACTTGCCCCATTTACTCCTTTAATTAAATCAAAAGAATCATTTGTAAGCTGAGTAATAACTAATCCTTCAGTTCTAGGGGCAATTGCTGAAAATACAGCTGCTATTACTATAAGTAAAATAGCAGTTAAAAATCCAAATTTATATGGTTTAACAAAAGGAGTAATTTTTTTCACCGAATCTTTTATCTTTGACATTATGCTAATTCCTCCTCTGTAAGTTGTGATAAAGCTATTTCTTTATATACTGAACAAGTTTTTAATAGTTCTTTATGTTTTCCTATTCCAACTACATTTCCTTCATCTAAAACTATAATTTTATCTGCATCCATAATTGAACCTATTCTTTGAGCTACAATTAAAACTATTGCATGAGTTGTTTCTTTTTTTAATTCAGCTCTTAAAATAGCATCTGTTTTAAAATCTAATGCAGAAAAACTATCATCAAATATATAAATTTCTGGTTTTCTAACTAATGCTCTTGCTATAGATAATCTTTGTTTTTGTCCACCAGATACATTTGATCCACCTTCACCAATAGGTTCATCAAACTTCTTTTCCTTTTTATTTATAAAATCATATGCTTGTGCTACCTTTGCACTATGCACCATTTCTTCATGACTAGCTTTACGTTTACCAAATTTAATATTACTTTTTATGCTTCCTGTAAATAGTAATGTTTTTTGTCTTATAAACCCTATCTTACTTCTTAATGTTTTAATATTAAAATCTCTAACATCTATTCCATCTATCTTTATGGAACCTGAAGTAACATCATAAAATCTTGGTATAAGATTTATTAATGTAGATTTTCCACTTCCTGTACTTCCTATAAATGCTATAGTTTCACCTTTTTTAGCTTTAAATGAAACATTTTTTATTACAGCTTCTTCTCCATCTGGATAAATAAAAGTAACATCATTAAACTCTAGTGTACCTTCATTATTTGTTTTTGTAACTCCATTTTTAGGATTTTTAATTAATGGCTCTGTAGTTAATATTTCTTCAATTCTTTCTGCAGAAACTTGTGCTTTTGGATACATTACAAATACATTAGAAAATAGCATTAATGAAAACATTGCATGGAATAAGTATTCTATAAAAGCTACTAATTGTCCAACTTGTAAACTTCCTACATTAATCATTTTACTTGCTATCCAAAACAATACTATTATTGCTAAATTAAGTAATAAGAAAAATGTTGGTTGAGCAACTGACATTAATTTAAATAATTTCTTTGAAATACCTGCATATTGATTATTTATTTTATTAAATCTTTTATTTTCATAATCATCATTTCCAAAAGCTCTTATAACTCTTATTCCAGTTAAGTTTTCTCTTGATATTCTATTTAATGTATCTAGATTTTTTTGTTGAGTTTGAGACCATGGATGAGATGTCTTAGCAATTAAAAATACACCTAAAACTATAAGTGGCAATGTAACTACCAATATTAAAGATAGTTTTGCATTTGTCTTTAATATCATAAATAAACTTAATACAAACATTACAGGACATATCATTGCCATTCTTAATATTGTATTAGTAAATTGCATAACTTGAAATGCATCATTAGTAGTTCTTGTTATCATTGATGAAATTCCAAACTTGTCATATTCACTATGAGAAAATTCTTGTGATTTTTTAAATATATCATTTCTTATATCTCTAACAACTTTTGTTGAAATACTAGCTGAAGTATATGCTAAAAGTACACTTCCCATAGCCCCTAATATAGAAATTCCTACAATCACTATTCCCATTTTCTTTATATAACTTATATCATTATAAGCTATACCTGTATCTATTACCTTTGCCATTATTGTAGGTATACCTAGTTCAACTAAAGCAAATCCTAGTACACCAACTAAATTTAATAAAACAAGCGCCTTATATTTTTTTAAATATCTTAATATTAATTTCATTTATATACCTCCTCTTTATCCTTCCTTAGTTTCCTTATTTTAGTGCACCAAGAATTTTAATTTTATATATAATATTATTTTATGTCAATATTATTTTTTTACTCCATTTTAATTGTTCCTAAAACAAATGGATGTGCATAATCTTACACATCCATTTATTTAAAATTTATTTTAATTTACTTTTTTTCATTATAAATTCTTTTATTATATCTTTGTTAGTATCATCTATTTTAAGTGAAAGTCCTGAACAATTAATTACTGCTCCTTCTAAATTTTCTGACAATAATAATATATCTTGAAAATTACAAATACTACTTTTCCAATTTTTCTTATCAAATGCTTTATCAAATTCATACCAATCAGTAAATGCTGGAATCCAACTTATACCATTTTTATCCTTAATTATAGAAAACCTAACTTCATTTCCTTTATTAACAACATTCATCCCATTACTATCAATTTTTAAATCATTATTTTCTAATTTTATAGGAACTAAATATTTTGCATTAATTACTTCTTCTAGCATTTTTTCTTCTAAATTGCGCATAACCTCAGCTTTATTAGCATAATTTTTTCTTGAATACGCATTTTGAAAAAATTTAATCATAGCAAACTGCATTTTAGGATTTATAACTGGAATATTTTTTGCTGGTACATTACTATAATCACACGAAGGTAATATTTCATTTCTTTTCATTTCAATTGTGTATTCTCCATTATCAATTAAAAATTTTTCTATTCCAATATAATGCATTTTTCCAAATTCATTTATTACATCTTTATCTACTAATTTCTTCATTTCTAAAAAAGTTTCTTGCTTATTAAAATGCTCTACTGCATTATCAGCAAATTCCTTTTTTGAAAAAATCCAAGCTCTTTCTTCAAAATCAATATAAGGATATTTAGTATTTTTATCATATGCAATATATAATTCTTTAGATGTTCTAAGTTTTATTATTAAAGCTCTTGTAAATGCAATAATTTTACCATCATAATCATGATTATTTAATACATTTTTCTCTTTTAAAACTCTCATTGTAAAAATTAAAAATACAAGTTCCTGCATGTTAACCTTTTCAAATTCTTCAGCACTAATTTTATTACTAAAAATAAATATTCTTCCTAATTCATTTTTTCTTTTATTGTCCATTACTTCCCCTCATTTCTTAAACTTAAAACATATTTTTAAAATTTTAATTTTACCTAATTTTTATAAATATTGAAATTTATTAATTAAATATATTATAATTTTACATTTAAAACCATTTATAGTCAAATAATTCTCAATTTTATTCATTTTTAATTATTTAATATTTTATAAATTTAAACTTTTAATTAACTTTTATATATTGTACCCATACATTAGATTATTGTTATTTTTTGATTTATCTTATTAATAAAGAAATCTTTTATGGAGGTGTTATTTTGTCAACTCATCATGCCACTACTAAAGATATAACAAAAATAGCTATAATGTCTGCTTTAGTGTTTGTTGCAACTTATTTAATTAAAATTCCTTCTTTAAATGGATATACTCATATTGGCGATTCAATGATAATTATATCCGCTTTAATTTTAGGAAAGAAAAAAGGTGCATTAGCAGCTGGATTAGGAGCTTCATTATGTGATTTATTAAGTGGATATATGCAATATATAATTGCTACATTTTTTATAAAAGCTATTATGGTTATTATTATTTGTACAACAGTAGAAAAACTAATTAATAAAACTAAACTTGCTTGGATTATAGGTTCTATTGTAGGATGTACTTTTCAAGTGTTAGGTTATGCTTTATTTGAAAGCCTATTATATGGATTTGCCGGAGCAATTGCTTCTATTCCAAGTAATATTATTCAATCTATTACTGGAATTGTCATTGCTATGGTATTAGCTAATATACTTGAAAAATCTAATGTCTTTGAAAAATTAAAAAATGCCTAACTTTCATAATAAGCAATAAAAAGGGGATGTCGCATTAAGAATAAATACTACAATATATTTTGTTGATTTTTATTTTTAAAACAATATATTGTGTATAAAATTTTTAGTGCGACAGCCCCTTTATCTTTTATATTATTAATACTAGAATCCAAATGGAATTCCAAATGCAAAGAATCCTAGTAAAAGTATTGTCCATCCAATTAAGAAGCTTATTGAATAAGGCATCATTAATCTTATCATATCACCAACTGTATATTCTGGCTTATACTTTCTCATATACACTAATATGATTCCTGCATATGACATTAATGGAGTTATTATATTAGTTGATGAATCAGCAACTCTATAAGCAGCTGCAACAACTTCTGGTGTCATATTTGAATTTACTTGATATAACATTGGTACAAATATTGGACCAAGTAACATCCACTTTGAAGTTAATCCACCTACAAAAAGATTTATTATAGCAGTTATAATTATAAAACCTATTATTAAAAGAATTGGGAATTCTGATAAGTTCATAGCTTTTAATAAATTACCACCTAAATATGTTATATAAGTTCCAAGTCCACTTTTAGTTAATAATGCTAAGAAGTTGTATGAGAAAAATGTAAGTACAAGTACTGATCCCATAGATCCCATTTGCTTAGACATACCTTTAACTACATCATTAGCTGATTTAAACTTTCCAACCTTAAAACCATAAAATACACCTGGTAAAAAGAATAGGAATGTTATTATTAATATAATATTATCCATAAATGGAGTTACTTTTGCACCTGTTTCTGCATTTACAAATGTTTTTAATGGTCCAAAATATAATCCTATTACACAAGCAGCTGCAATTATGAATCCTAATCCAGAAAACTTAAGTGCCTTATTTTCAATAGGCTTAACTGTAAAATCATTTAAGTTCATATCTTCTGTAATTGTATAGCTTTCTTTTTCAAGTCTTGGCTTAATTACTTTAATAGTTACAAAAGCACCTATAGTAGCTAACATAAAAGTAGAAGCAACTACAAAATAATAATGCATAGTGGCTGGGTTTAATGTCTTTCCTGCTGCACTAACAAAAGGAACACCTTGTCCCTCTGCAAATATCTTAGCATTATTACCAATTATTATATCTATTGGTGTTGCTGGAATTAAATTAGCACTAAATCCAGCAGATACTCCAGCAAAAGCTGCAGCCATACCTATAATTGGATTTTTCTTTAATCCTGCATATAAAAGCCCTGCTAAAGGTATTAAAATTACATAACCTGCATCTGTAGCAATACTACTCATTATACCTAAAAACACTAATACTATTGGAAGCATCTTATCTGAAACTTTTAATCCAACCTTTTTTATTAATGTAGATAAAAGCCCTGATTCTTCTGCTAATCCAACCCCAAGCATAACAACAAGAATTGTCCCTAATACTCCTCCACCATATGCTAACCAGTTATTAAGTAATGCATTTGAAAATATCCATTGAATATTTTCTGCTTTAAACATATTTTCAATAGTATGAGTTGTATAACTTCCATCACCACTCATAACTTCAAAAGTTTTTCCACCTAAAAAAAGTGTTGAAAATAATACTACTACATAAAATATAGCAAATATTATAACTGGATCAGGTATTTTTTTACCTATCTTTTCAATTATAGATACTTTTTTCTTATCTTGTAACTTAATATTTTTTTCTTCTACTCTCTGTTCCATTTTATCCCCCCATATTTCATTTAACTATTTTAATTAGTTAATTTATTGTCATTCTACTATAAAATTGTTAATTCATCAACCTTTTTCCATAAAATATTACATTTTTTTCATAAACCTCTTATATTTTTTAATTTTTAATAATATTTATTTTTATAGATTTTATTGTATTATTATTAATATCTTGTCACTTTACTTCTACTTATTTCTATATAATAAAAAAATCTGAATATTTTTATCAGATTTTTTTATGCTTAAAGACTATTTTATAAATGTAACCACTTCTTTTAAGTCTTTACGTGGTGGTGAATTAGGAACATCATCTTCTGATACTCCAAGTGCTATCATAGCCATTAAATTATATTCTTCTTTTTCAAAATTAATAAGATTTTCAATTTCCTTTTTTGAATGAGTAGGTCCAGTCATATAACATGTTCCATATCCAAGTTCTGTTGCAGCTAACAAGAAATTTTCTATTGCAGCTCCTATTCCTTGTGCTGCTGAATTAGGAAATCTTAATTCATTAATAACTTCCTCACTTGCATTATTATCGCTAAGTATTTTTTCTTCTATCATATAATATTCCTTTGAATATACAATAATTAATACTGGAGCATTTTTAAAACATGTATAATAAGAAAGTAAACTCATCATAATTTTTCTTTGCTTTTCTTCTTTTGCCATTTCAGCTAAGTTTATATGATTTTTAGTTACTATATCAGCTATTTTATTAATTAATTCATTATTTTGAATCACAGTAAAATGCCAAGTTTGCTGATTTTTTGGCGATGGAGCATGTATAGCTGCATCTAACATTTTAATAATATCCTCTTCTTTTACTTCTATATTTTTAAATTTTCTAACACTTTTTCTATTATAAATAAAACTTAAATTTTCCATATATTATCTTCCCTTACATAGTTATTTTATTTTTAATTAATTAATACATTTATTATTTCTTCAACTTTAAAAACATCATTTATTTCAAATATTTCTGCTAATTTTTCGATATTTTCTTCTAAATGTTCAATATCCTTTGAATACATATGACTTATATCTACTATATCACTATCTGTTAATCTACCTTCTTCAGTAAACTTTACAACACACAATTCCTTAATCATTAAATAACTTACTATTGTTGTTTTTATCTTTGCTAATACATCATAATCAAATACAGCTTTCATAAAGTATCTAAATATAAAATAAACTAATATATTTTCAAATTTATATATACATTCTTCATAATAATTGTTAAAAGATTCATGCTTTGATAAATATATTTCTTTATCTTCTTCACTTTGCCAAAAATATCTTATTGCATCATTTAATCCTAATGGATCATTTGGTGTTATATGCTTTAAGTTCTTAAATACTTCAAAAAACTCTTTGATATTAATATATTTCTTATTTTTATTATTTTTATATTTATCTAATTCTTTAATAAATTCATTTATAAAATCTTCATTTGAAAATTTTTCTCTAACATCTTTTATTGCTGTTATTTCATTTTCATCAATTTTCTCTTGAACTTCATCAATAAATTTAAGTGTAATTACAGCCCTAACATTTAAATCTATATTTCTGTCTTGGATAATATCTAATACAATCTTTCTACTTTGTAATAACTGTAAATATAAATTAGCATTAATATCATTATAATTGCTTATTTCTTCATTATTTTCACTTAATTCAAAAGTTGTCTTTTTTGAATTTCCTAAAATTATTCTTGCAGCTTCTGGACATGATAAAGAAATTCCAATTTCTCTTACTCCACCAAATTCTTCTATATACCTTGGATATTGCTTGCAAGTATAACAAAGAGCATCTTCTCCAACTTCTTTATATATATCACATAATTTATTTTCATTCAAAAATGGACAATTATTATCTTTTAATATAAATATATTTTCTCCACCTTCATGTACTATTTCCCTTCTTAATCTATCACCAAAATCCCCTTGAACTTTTTGATATTTTTCAAGTGCTTCATCATCAATTACTATTCCCCATCCAGCACAACATGTATCTTCACACTTTGAAGCTATGCATTTAAAATCCTTAAAATAATTTGGTACTCGTATTTTCATTTTTTACCTCACATCTGATGTTTATTGCTTTTTAAATCTTTCATAAAATTCATTTTAATATTTATTAATTATAGTATCAAGTATTCTATGAAATTGATTTATCTATATTGATTAAATTCAAAATAAATATTAGCAAGCGTTCTATTTATGAAATCATTAGTTACATATGAATTATCAGAAAATAATAATCCATAGTCACTATAAAATCTACTTAACATAAGCATAATATAAAAATTAGTCATACTTATATTAATAACTCCTGTATAAAATGCAAGTATTGCATTAGAATTTGAAATTGTATATGTTAATGCAGGAACAAATGATTCGTTTAAATTATAATTACTTTCCATAACTTCCTTTATAAATTTATCAGCATTTTTGTCATCATGTATACTTACTTTTGAATCATATTTTATATTTCCTTTTTCAATTTCATTAATATATAATCCAATTAAAAAACAATATAATTCTATTTGAAGATTACCATTTGTTATAAAATTAAAAGTACTTGGATTTAATGTATCATAATCTACATTATTAAGCATTGAATAATTAAATGTTAAAAAGAAATATACCCTATTCAAATTCTTATAAATAAATTTTCCATCTTTAACAAATGGATTATTACTTCCTAAAAATTCTGCACATGGAGGAATAGTAAAATTGCTAAATTTATTAAAATTACAACTTTTATATCTTTTCTTTTTACCCACAAACTCTCCTCCAAATTATATAACTTTATACTATTTTATGATTATCTAAATTAAAAGACACTTATATATTTTTTTATATTTATTGCAAGTAAAAAATTTATTTATATCATATAATTTTTATAATATTAATTTTAAATATTTTAATTAAATTATAAATTTTTTCCAAATAAAGTTACACAACTTTAAATTTAATAAAATTCCTTTAAATTTAATTATTACATATTTAGGATTTTTATTTTCTCACTACCACTATCTTATTATCACTAATACGTTTTTGAATTTTACTGATTTTAGGCTTATAATGTACTTGTACAAAGAGATAAGATATGTACAAAGAAATCATGATTATCAAATATTTTAAATAAGTCTTATTTAATATTGTCAATGTTAAAAATTAAAAGAAATGAAAGAGAGTGATTTTATGGTAATTTATAATTATGACAAATATCAAGACTACAAATTTGAATATAAGAAAGATCATATTTTAGTAAAAAAATTCTACACTAAGACAAGTAAATATGCACCATTTACTTCTATGATGTCTAAACCTGATTTAACAGAAAAGAAATTTTATGATATTTGTGAAGAATGGTATGCTAGAAGACACAGAGAAGAAGCTGCAAGAGCTGCCCATAAAAAAGCAAGCTAAAGATATGCAATTTGTAAATATAATTTCAAAAAAGAAACTGTCGCAAAATTTTTATTTTGCGACAGTTTCTTTTTTATCTTTCTTTTATCTTATTTATTATTTGATAATGGCATGTATGGCATTATTCTTTCTGCAAAACTTGGCATTGTCATTGTTTGAAGGTAAACTTTTCCTGGCCCTGTTAATGTTGTTAAAAATAGTCCTTCTCCACCAAATAGCATATTTTTAAATCCCTTTACCATTTTTGCATCATATTTTACACTTCTCTCATAAGCTGCTATATGTCCCGTATCAACTATTAGCTTTTCTCCATGATTTAACTCCTTTACAACTACACTTCCATCAATTTCAAGAAATACTTTACCTCTTCCTTTTACTTCTTGCATTATAAACCCTTCTCCACCAAAGAACCCACCCTTTATACTCTTATTAGTTGTAACTGAAAGATTTACACTTGGTTCTGCACATAAAAATGCACTTTTTTGACATACATATTCTCTTCCATCAGATAAATCTAAAACTATTATCTCACCTGGAAATGTTGCTGATATTGTTATTTCACCTGGATATTTTTTTGCTGTATATGTTGCCATAAATATAGAATCACCTGATAACATACGCCCTACCCCCTTAAATAATCCCCCTTTCATATTTGTGCTCATCTCCATATTTTCACTCATCCAAGTCATTCCACCTGATTGTGTATAAATACTTTCTCCTTGGTTAAGCTTTATTGTTACCGCTGGTAAATTTCCTCCAAAAATATTATATTCCATTTATATCCTCCAATATATATTATTCTAAATACCACTAAGTATTTTAATTAATTATATTATATAGTATCAATTACCCTTTATCAAGTTTGATTTTCTTTATTTTTAATTATATATTTCTTAATTTCCTCATTTATTCTCTTTAGAAGAATATATCCTCTATTTTTCTTCTATTTTCTAAATATATTTTTTATTATGTTATAATTCCTATTTAAAAAGAGAGCTAACCTATTAGTGAATAAAAATCTACTATTATCAACTCTCTTTCTATATTTTAATTTAATATATTTTTTATCACCATAAATAACCCTTCTAAAACTAATATCTTACTTAAATTTAAATAAAAAACTCTTTAACTTTAATACCCTTATTCATTTTAATTTTATTAAATTCCTAATTTATTATTTATTTTAGGTAATTCTATAATTCTATTACATACTTTCCTAGCCAAATCCATATTATGAGTAACTACTAACATTCCTATATTATTTTTATGAGATATTTTCAATAATAAGTTCCAAATTTGTGCTTGAGTAATAACATCAAGCATGGTACTTATTTCATCACAAACTAAAAACTTAGTTTCTGGACCTAATACCCTTGCTATACAGAACCTTTGTAATTCTCCCCCAGATAGTTCATTAGGCCATCTATTTAACCATGATTTTTCTATTCCCATCTGCTCTAATAAATTATCATCTACATTCCAACCTTCATTTAGTATCTTATCCATCTTCCATCTTGGATTAACAGATTGTTCTGGATGCTGATAAATCATTTGAATTGGACAATAACATTTTTCAGGAGTTGGCTTTCCATCCCATAAAACTTCTCCCTTATCAGGCTTTATGTATCCTGATATTATTTTTGATAATGTACTTTTTCCATAACCTGATGGTCCAACTAATGCTACTCTTTCTTTAGAATCAACTGTGAAACTAACATCTTTAAGTATCCATTTAGAACTTTTACTATACCTATAGCTTATATTTTTAACCTCAAGTAGCATTAATACACCTCACCTCACCATCTCTTACTTTTCTCATTTTAATCTCCATACAACATTCATCTGTTTTTAATGAACATCTATCTCTAAACAAACATCCCTTTGGAAGATTGCCTGCATAAGGTTGATACCCTGGCAACTCCTTAAATTTATTTTGTGGCAAAGCATCTATAAAAGCTTTACTATAAGGATGTCTTAATGCATCTTTTCCTTTTATAAAATCCTCAACTTGTGCAATTTCAACTATAGTACCAGAATAAAAAACTGCAATTCTATCAGCAACATTTAAAGCTAAATCTACATCATGAGTAATTAATAATACTCCACATCCACTATCTGCAATTTCTCTAAAATTATTTAAAGTTTCCATTGCAAGCTCTAAATTTAATCCTGGTGTAGGCTCATCAGCTATAATTAATTTTGCTTCATTCATTACAGCTGTTGCTATTAAAACTCGTCTTGCCATTCCACCAGATAATTGAAAAGGATACATTTCTGCAACTTTATCATCTAAATTATATTTTTTAAAAACTTCTTTTTGTCTTTCCTTATTACCATTAATTCCAACAACTTGCTTTCCTACCTTCATTAATGGATCTAAAAAATCTACTGATTGTGGTATAAATGCTATATCTTTTCCTCTTACTTTTCTTAAATACTTCTCATTTAATTCATCATTATAATATTTTATACTACCTTTTGTTTTTGAATTTTCAGGTAATATTCCCATAATTGCATGAGCTAAAAGACTCTTACCTGATCCACTAGATCCAACTACAGCTACAATTTCACCTTTCTTTACCTCAATACTAAGTTCATGTATAACTTCTAAATCTCTTTTACTTAATCCCTTATTATACATACTAAAAGATACTGATAAATTATCTACTTGTAATACTGATACTTTTTCATTCATAGACATTCTCCTCATTTATTGATTTCCGCTATTGGGATTAATTAAAATCTTAAGATTCTCTCCAATTACATCAAATAAGATTACAACACTTAAAAGCATTAATCCTGGGAAAACTGCAAGCCACCATTTTCCTGTTGTAATGTGATTCATTGCTTCTGATAAGATAACTCCAATTGCAGGAACCTCTGCTGGAATTCCAAATCCTAAAAATGTTATTGATGCTTCATGCATAATAGCATGTGGAAATAACAGTACAACTCCAATTAAATATACTGGTAATACATGTGGAATAATATGATTAACTGCAACTTCAAATTTATTTTTCCCCATTTTATAGGCTGCTTGGACATATTGAGATGATCGAACCTGAAGTACTTCTGCACGAACAAGCCTTGTAAGTGCAGGCCAGTGTGTAACTGCTACTGCTACTGTAACTCCCACCGTCCCTCTTCCAAGCATAAATGATATTAAAATTAGTAAAATCAAATGTGGAATCCCCATACAAAGATCAACACACCAATTAATTAATTTATCATATTTCCCACCAATAATAGCGCAAGAAACTCCAAATACAAGAGCAATAAAAGAACTTACTATAGATGCAAGTATTCCTATTAAAATACTATTAGATAATCCCTTTATACATCTCCAAAACATATCTCTTCCCATAAAATCTGTTCCAAACAAATGCTGTAAACACGGACTTATAAATTTTGCTGAATAATCCACTGCATATTTATTTGAATTCATTGTAACTCCTAAAATAAATACTACTAATAAATATGCAGTAGAAATTGCTACATAAAATATTATCTTAGCCCTTGTATTAGGAAAAATATTAAACCTACCTTTTCTTGACACTCTTAAGTGGCTATTAACCATTGTATTTTCCCTCCTTTAATCTTGGATCCAATACTCCATATAATATGTTTGCAATAAAATTACCTACAAATACAAATATAGCACTAAATATTGCAATCCCTAGTAATAAAGGAACATCACCATTTAATCCTGCTGCTGTTGTTGCTGTACCTAATCCTGGATAAGAAAAAACTGTTTCAGCTAATGCTATCCCTCCAAAAAGTTCACTAAATGAAGCAAATTGTTCTGTTATAGCTGGTAATGCTATATTTCTTAATCCATGTCTAATTACTAGTTGTCTCGTATTTTCCCCTCTCGCTTTTGCAAAAAGTATAAAGTCACTATTTAATATTTCTATTAACTTTTGTCTTGTAAATAATGTTACTCTACTAATACCTAATATGCTAAGTGTTAATGCTGGTAATATAAGATGATATATTCTATCCCAAATTGTAATTTCCAAAGATAACTTACCCATGGGTACTGCAAATCCTATAGGAAACCACCCTAAATATACTGAAAATAAGCTTAAAATTAATAAACCTATCCAAAATGTTGGTGCTGATTGCAATGCAAGACAAAATATTTTTACAATTTTATCAAATAAACTTCCTTTATATATACCTGCTAAAACGCCAATTAAAAATCCAACTATTCCTGAAAAACACCAAGCTACTAACATTAATACTATTGAATATTTAAATCTCTCTAATATAACTGTACTAACTTGCTGCTTATATGTTATTGATGTTCCAAAATCACCTTTTAAAACATTTTTACCCCAAGATGCAAACCTTTCTAATGGTGGATCATTTAACCCCCAATGATCTGCAATTTCCTCCTTTGCCTCTACTGAAAGTGTAGATTCTGCTCCAATATATGATGTTAATGGATCTATAGGCGAATTTGTAACTAAAATAAAAGAAATAATACTAACTCCTATTAATAATGATAACATTCTTAAAAATACTGAACTTATATATTTTACTCTATTCATTAATCTTCCAATCCTTCATATTACAAATAATTGGTGCACCATGTCCGTGTGGATGTGGTATTTGTGTGTTTATAGAAATATCAAGATAGTCATTTACAAAGTAGCTATGCTCAATATTTACAATATATAAATATGGATAATCTTCACTTGAAACTGTTTGTACTTCTTTCCACTTTTCTACTGCCTCTTCTTGATTATTAGAATCTATAGCTTCATCTATTAATTTATCTACCTCTTTATTTGAATATCCAATTGTATTATCGTAATCACCACTTAAAAATAAATCAGAATAAAATAATGACTTTAATACTGTAGGACTATATTGTCCCCAACCCCATATAATACCACATGTTTTAGCTTTAACTGTAAGTTCATCCCATGTTCCTTGTTTAACATTTATTTTTATTCCCAACTCTTTTGCATCTTCTGCAACAGCACTTCCTAATAAATATCGTTGCTCATCATTAGATGGTGCATAAACATCAAATTCACAAACTATCCCATCTTTTTCACAAATTCCATCACCATTACTATCTATCCATCCAGATTTTTCAAGTATTTTTTTTGCTTCCTCTTTTTGATTATCATCATAAACTAAAGGATTTCCCCAAACTAAATTAGTTGTAAAACCAGTAGCTTTTTTACCTACACCATTTAATGCATTTTCAATTATTTGTTCACGATTTATTCCTATACTTAAAGCTTTACGTACAGCTATATCAGATGTAACATTATTACCTACTAATATTTCATTACCATCTTTATCTGTCATTGTTTGCTCTTTTAAGTATGGTAAACTAATATTACGTACATCCATAGTCTCAAGATTTTCTAAATGCATTCCATTTATTATTTCTTTAGAATAGTTTGGATCTACCATAACTATATCTAATTGGCCAGACTTAGCATTAGAAAAAGCTGATTTACTATCCATTTTTACAAATGTTACTTGTTTAATTTCTGGAGTTCCCTCGTAATAATCTTCATAAGCTTGTACTATAATTTGTTGATCTGTATTATATTGAATTACTTTCCATGGTCCTGTTCCTATTGGTGATTTATCAAAAACTTTACTATCATATGCATCACTTGGAACAATTCCTAACAATGCAATGGAATCAAAAAATGGTGAATATGGCTCTGATAATGTAAATTTAACTGTATAATCATCTACAGCCTCTACACTTTTTAATCTTGTAAGATCAACACTTTCATTATCTGCTTGATTATTTTTTACTGTCTCATAAGTGAACACTACATCCTCAGCAGTAAAATCTGATCCATCTTGAAACTTAATACCTTTTTTTAAATTAAAAGTATAAATTAATGAATCTTCGCTTATACTCCAACTTTCTGCTAAATCACCTTCATATTCTGAATTTGGATTTACTCGTGTTAACGCATTATTTGTAAACGAATATCCATAACTCATTGCTCCTTTAATTGGATCTAAGCTACTTTCAAAAATATTATTTCCAACATATGCTGTAATGCTGTCCTTACTATCATTATTCTCATTATTAGCAGATGTTGAAATACTATTATCATCCTTAGAGTTATTTTTCACACTTGTACTTTTTCCATTATTACATCCTACAATGAGTAATGACATACTTACTATTAGAGATACTATCAACGATTTTTTTTTCATAAACTTCCCCTACCCTCTTACCATTTTATACCATGATTTTATCATTTTTACCAACTATCAACAACCTGGGTAGGGGGATTAGTTTTATATTTTTTTATAATAAATAAATTTTAGTTTTCATAAAAAATATTATATAAAAAAGAGAATTCCAATTCGAATTCTCTTTTTTAACGTGGTATCATTAACTATTTATTTAATGAACTGAGCTATTGCTTTATTTAAATCTTCTATAGGCCTTTTATCGCCACATTCTATAGCTTCTACTATGCACCCTTCTATATGTTCCTGCAATATTATTTTACTTACTCCATTTAATGCTGATATAACTGCAGCTAACTGAATTAATACTTCACTACAATCCCTCTCATCTTCAACCATACGTTTTACAGCTTCTAAATGTCCAGCTGCACGAGATAAACGATTCAATATAACTTTTGTACTTTCGTGAGAATGTGTATGTGTGTGTCCCTCTTCATTTTTATGAGTATGAATAAATCTCTTACCATTATCACTTTTATGAACATGTTCCATTGCTTTTATACTATCCATGTTATACCCCCAGCTTATACTCCTATATAATTTATATTAAATTTTATATCAAGTTATTCTTTTATAAAAATAATCTCTATATTTAACTCATAACCCTTTTATTGTTAAATACTAAAACAAAAAAGATATGAGAGTTTTTCTCATACCGTACATCATTTTAATATTTAGTCTTTTTCTTAAATTTTATACTCTTTCTTTACATATTACTGGTAAATTTATGGTCTTATAATAACTTATCATTCTAATAAGTACTATAATTATCAAAGTTATAAATTGTGCTGATTCCATCCCAATTATAGGATATATAAACCAAAGTATAGTTACACCTATAACTCCTGCAATACAATAAATATCATTTTTAAAAATTTGCGGTTTTCTATTAGTTATTATATCCCTTAGAACTCCTCCACCAACTCCAGTTATACTAGCTGCAAATATAAATAACATAAAATTATAATTACTATTGATTGCTTTAACAGCTGCTGATACAAAAAAGGCAGCTAGTCCAATTGCATCTATAAATACAAATAAATTCTTATATTTTAAATTTCCTTTTAAAAATATAGCTAATAAAGTTCCTGCAATAATAAATGGAATTGTCATATAACTTGTAAAAAATACTGGAATTCCTACATCTGAAACTATATCTCTAAGTACTCCTCCACCCATTGCAGTAATTATTGCAATTATATAAACTCCAAAAACATCAAATTCCTCTTCAATAGCTACTATTGATCCTGATACGGCAAAAGCAAAAACACCGATATACTCTAAAATTGTAATATAGTCCAAAAAAATCCCCCTTCTTTACTTCTAAATAGACTAATTATTAAAACAATTGCGTCTCTGTCTTTTTACCTGAAAGATTCTCCTACTATACTTAAGATTGCTTCGTCGGTGCTTTTAATAGTCTTTCCAGAGTTTTCTCAAAATTTGGTCCTTTTGCCTGAGAGTTTGCCGCACTTTCCCCTTCGGCTCTATATTTAAACAGTATCTCCCAAATTTATCAACGAAATACCTATAAATTATAATATATCCATAACTGCACTTCAATATATAAATTAGAAAATGATCTTATTTTATCTTTTCTTTAATATTTTATCTTTTAATCATTTTCAATATTATATAAATCACTTAATGATATTACTCTTTCTTTTTTAACAATACATCCTCCAATTTCCAATAATGCTTTATCTTCTGTTACTAAAATTAAATTTTTATTAATATAACATGCAAATAGTTGCAAAAAATCATTTTCTGATAAATTATTATTTTTAAATTTTTCTTTTATTGTGTAATCTAAAATAAAGTAAAATCCACTTATATCTTGTTTATTAATTTTAAGAGCAAAAGGTAATAATTCACAAAACCTTTCACTTAAAACTTCTTTACTCCTATATATCTTAGCTTCTTTTACTGATAATTCCTTTAGTACTTCTTCTAATATTAAAAGTTTATTTTGCTTAATTAATTTATTTAATGTTTTTTCATCTTTTTTCCAAAGATTAATTATTATATTACTATCTAACAGATATTTTTTCATACTATATCAAACCTTTCTTATCAAAATACTATTTAGATATTATAAATTTTATTTTTTACAATATGGTGATTTATTAACTAAATATTATTTTACTTAGTTCCCACTACTTTATACTAATACCAACTGTCAATAATAAAAATAATATATAATGAAAATATAAAATAGTTGATTATTGGTTGAAAACATTTTAAAAATATATATTAAAATTTATAGTATTAATAATTTCAATATACTCCAACTTTAAACAAGAGAAGATAAGGTTATTATATAATGCTATAATAGTAAATATTAGAATATATATCTTTTGAGATAAAAAAGCAACTGCAAACTTAAAAATAGGTTTAGCAGTTGCTTTATTTCTATCCCAGTTGGTTAGTTAGGAGTTAGAAGTTCATAGTGACAAGTGGCAAGTGACAAGTTAAGGAAAAAATTTAGCTTATGCTAAATTTTTGAAAATATATTATTAGAAACTCCTTTAGGAGTTTCTAATAAAGGAGTTTCAACCTAAACTTGTCACTTATTACTTGTAACTTGTTACTAATTTAATCTTTCAACCATAACTAAAAACTACTAACTACAACCTAAAAACTACTTACAGTTTATTCTATTAAAATCTTATTACTATTATTTTGTGTTAATTCTTTCAGCTCTGTAAAAAGCTTTGTGTAAACTGAATAAAATAAACTCCTTTTTGGAAATAATTGAGGTTATGAAAAGTACGATTCTATTAGTAAATCCATTGATAATAGTAGAAATGGCTATTCAAAGAAAACAGTAAAAACAGAATTAGGACCAGTTGAAATAAATATACCAAGAGACAGAAATGGTGAATTTGAACCTAGAATTATTCCTAAACATCAAAGATCAGTTAATGGAATAGAGGAAAAAATATTAGGTCTATATGCAACTGGAATGACAACTCGTGATATTTCTGAACAAGTAAAAGAACTTTATGGAGTGGATGTTAGTGCTGAAACTGTATCTAATATTACAAATAGAATCTTACCGCTGGTAGCCTAATGGCAAAGTAGACCTTTAGAAAAAACATACTCATTTTCATTTATGGATGCAATTCATTATAAAGTTAGAGAGGATAAACAAGTAGTGATTAAAGCTGCATATGTTGTTATTGGCATCAATTTAGATGGAAAAAAAGAAGTTTTAGGGATATGGATTGGGGCTAATGAATCAAGTAAATTCTGGCTATCTGTATTAAATGATTTAAAGAATAGAGGTGTTCAAAATGTACTTATATTCTGCATTGATGGTCTTAATGGCTTCAAGGAAGCTATCGGAGCTACTTTCCCATTTGCTAAAATACAAATTTAGTGATATTTTAGATGAAAAAAGAACCTAAAATTAGGATAAACCTAAAATAAAGTTCTTTTGATATTTTCCCTAACATATATTATTCCCAATAAATAGGGATAATATACATATAGGATAATATTTAAAGTGTCAATAAAACCTATATTTAGACAAAACTAAATAAAATTTAAATTTTAAAAATCACTCATTATTTCCAAAAGGAAATTTAGAATACACAAAATTATTTACAGGCTCTTCTAAAACACTATTTTATATATCAACTAAAAGAAAATAGATACCAAAATATCTAATCATTTTAAAGTTTTTCTCTGGAATATGTATAATCAACTTCTTAATAAATTCATAAGCATGAATAGTTTCTATTACTTCTTCATTATCTACTTTTGCAAGAAAAACCTACTTTTTTTACTTTCCTTACAGCTATCACATCTAAATTCTATATATTTTTTAGAAAGATATCCATATGCTAATAACTTTCTCAATTTCCTTTTTAACATTTTTCTTGCTTTCTTACCATAATTTTTAAAAACGCTAACTAATTATCTTTTAAAATTAATTTTATTTTGCTATTTTTCATTTATTAACATCTAATTATAATTTACTAATTTACCATAAAAAATATCCAAAATCTAGATTCCCCCTAACTTTCAGCCATTGAAAATTTTATAATTTACTATACATCAAAAAAACACCTCCAATATCAATACACACTATGTATATCAATATTGAAAGTGTCTTTAAACAAATTTATATACAATTATCAAATGATTTTTAAAGTTCAGAATACCTCTAAGCGCTCTATTCATCCCATCCTTCTGGGAACTCAGCATTGTGGTAAACTTCTTGAACGTCATCATCATCTTCAAGTAAGTCTAACATCTTTTGGCTTAAACACTAGGTTTATAAGCACTCAATTAATTACAATTTTATGAATGTATGTCATAATAATTACCATAAGTTAATATTCTTTATCATATTAACTTAAAACTATACTAACATATTTCGTAATCAGTAACAAGATAAACTTTAAGAAGTTCATTATATTTACTAATAAAATAAATCGCCTAAATTAATTATACTTTTAACTTCGTTAATTAAATCAATACCTACTTTATTACACTCTTTTATTATTATTTTAAATGCTCTATCATTAGGAACTACTACACTTATATCACTTAATTCAAACTCCAAATCTCCTGCTACTCTCCATTCTCTTTCGTGTGTCCAATCAATTATATTATTTTCATCAGATAAATCATAATTAACTATTCTCCACCATTGGTCTCTTGGTAAATACTTTTTAGCCTCTACTGTTTTGTCATATATAACTGGTCTTCCACCTTTTTTATAAATATAAGGTTTAGTAAACATAATTCCAAGTCCAAAATATCTTCTTTTCTTTAACTTTCCATCTTTAAACAATTTTTGTTCATAATAAATATTCTGGCTAAGTGAATATATTGGGCTTTCTTGAAAACATACTGCACTTTTATTCCCTACAATAAATCCGCTTTCTGTTGTACTTCCATTTAATTTTTTCTCTGTCAATATTTTAACCAACATTTCAATGGCTCCTAATTTTTTATCTTCTATTTCTCTTCCTTTTGTCAGGTGGATTAAATACCCAGTTATATCACTTCTTTCTGCTATTTTATTTCTCCATTCCTTATAATCCAAATTTCTCTCTCTCTTTCCATGTAATACATTATTTCACACTATTAATCTATAAAATAAAAAGTTAACCAACTCTAAAATAAATTATTCTAACTATCTCTTCTTTCTATTGCTTTTTTAGGTCCTTCTGGTAACCCATCAAATAAATCATCAATTTCTTTTGGTTGTACTATTCTATCATCAACAATAATATTTAATAACTTAAACATTTTTTGTGCGTATTCCTTGGTATCTTCCTCACTCATAACTCCTGGATGAACTGCATTATTACCTACAACTCTAACAATATCTAAGGCCTTTTGTATTCTTTCAGGTAATCCCTTTGAAACTAAGCTTCCAATATCATCATTTATATTATTTCCTTTTTCACCCAATTCTTTGCATAAATGTTGTACTGCTAGTCTTAATATTGCACAAGCTGATTTATGAGATATTGGATAAACGTCTCTTGCTTCTAAATATAGATTTTTAACTACCTCTGGCATATCTTCTAAAGGCATAGGTATTGGTGAATTAGTAGGTACTATCATCTTATCATTATGCCATATATGATATTTATTACACTTTTGACATGTTGCTACACTTATTGAGTCTAATTCTTTCATCTCATCATCTGTTAATCCTAAGTTTAGCATACATTCTCTATAACTTATTGCAGTATAGTAATTCTCCATATTCTTTATATCTAATCTATATATCATCCATTTCTGCTGAGAATAAGTTTCACAATAAGGACAAGTAAAAGCTTTCTCTTCAAATTTTGGTGCTACATAATTCATTATAAATCCCTCCATCATAAGTTTTTATATGAATATTATACCATTTAATTTCTGCACTACTCAACTGTAATGATCTTTAAAGTTTACAAGTCTGAAATCTCAAATAATAAAAATCATTTTATCTGTTTTATCTGTTTATTAGATATCCCTTTTTGGTACAAACCTATATCCCAATCTGGTACAAACTATTTAGTATATCCCTTTTTGATACAAACTATTTCAAACAAATAAAAATCCTTTATGAGTGAAATAATCACTTGTGATTTTTTACTCATATATATCTATTTATTATATCTATTTATGTTATCTATATATATATCTATATATTGTGTATTCGTTTTGAACCTGTCAAAGTATTCGTTTTGAACCCTCAATGTATTAAATATGAACTCTCAAAGTATTCGTTTTGAACCTTAAAAACACAAAAAAAATAAGAGAGCCTATTTAGACTCTCTTACTATTGTACTTATTTCATAATAAGTTTTATAAACTTCTTTTCCATTATAAATTTCTTTCTTTTCAACTGTAGTTAATAAACCAAATAGCTTTAAAGCTTTAATTATATTGTTTATTCTTTCCCAATCCCTAGAATTAGTTGAAGCTCTATACATTTGATTACCATTTTCATCTTTGGTTCTTAACTTAGTTTTATACCCAAGTAAAATTAATAACTTACTTTCAGTATAATAAGCTTTATCTTTCATTTGATTTTTAAGTTGTCCAAGATAAGCATAAACTGTAATAATATCTTCATTAGTAGTATCTATTAAAAACTTTAAAATTTCTACTGGTATAAAAAAGTTCCATTGTGATACTTTCGGAAGTTCAAATATATCTTCTTTTTCTACAATATATCCATTAGATACTAAATGATTGAACTTTCTTTTTAATGTTGAAAGATTCATTTTTAAAGCTTTAGCTAAATCCTCTCTTTTACAATCATTCTTCCACACATATCTATCTTCTTTATTAGGGTCTCTATATGAAATACTTTGTAAATAAGCATATAAAATATCATTAAACTTCTTATCTTCCATTACTGTACCTCCAGTTGGGATTCTTCTTTTATTTTCTGTAATTTCCATTTAAATTTCCTACCTTTCAATTCATAAATTTTTAGCCTTAAATTTTTCATACTTCCTACCTCCGTATAAACTAAAATCCCTCAATGATAAGCTCCTCACTTCTTATCATCAAAGGATTTATGAATAAGTAATTATATTGAATTATAAAACGTTGATTTTCATTTGTTAACCAACTATTAAATCTTTTAAATATTTTGTAATATAAATAGTTTCATTCCCAATTTTCACTTCACTTTCATAGTCTGAAAAAGCTAGTATTTCATAAGTTTTACCTATCTTAGTTATAGCTCCTATAGAAATAAGCCTTTTAATAATCTCTGCTTCTTTTAAATCTTTAATCTCTTTAATGTCAATTAGCATTTATTTTGCTCCCTTCTTTTTTTCATATAATTTCTCATGTATTCTCTGTAACACATTTTACAATATGCCTTATTACCCATATGTTCTATTTCATAAACTTTTCTACACTTTGGACATTCATATTTATTAGTTTTAATTTTGACTCTCATTATTAATTCCTCCATTTGTTAAACAATTTATTATTTAATTTTTTGACTAATAAAAAAATTAGCCACAAATCATAAGACTTGTGACTTTTGTGTATCTCCTTGATACTTCCTAATATTCTTCAGAAGAATTTGGTAAATATTTACCCATTCATAATATATATATTTGAGAAAGAAAATAGTTTACTGTTATTTTTAATTTTTATTAAATATTTTATTTTTTATAACTTTGGTTAACATTTTAAAATTAACGTTATATAATTAAATATAAATAATAGATATAAGAATTATAAATACTATCGTATTTATAATTCTATTAATAAAATACAAAGTATTTTATTAATCTATATACTTTATTATTTTTATTATATTTATAAATAATAGATATGAATAAAAATATTTATATTTTTATTCATAAAGGTTAACAAATTAAAGTAAAAGTTTTATAATCAAATATAAAAATTATTTAAATATTAATCACTCCTCAACTTAATATTTAAGTAATAGTTGGTATTCAAAAGTTTATTTTCTGTTTCAAAACAAAAAAATCCATCATCAGTAAAAATATTGATGATGGAAACTCCTTTTAATATTTCTCAATTGTAAATTTGTAACCATCAAATCTTCTAAACTTACTTCTTGGTCCATATGAAGGTTGTCTATTTCCATTTACTAACCATTTGATTTCTGATAAGTTGAAAACTTGTAGTTCAATCATTGCTTTTTCATACGAATCAAAAGTATAAGCTACTTCCCCCTTAGGATTATAAATTACTATTTGACCTACTAATTTTCTAGATTTTTTCTTTTGTTGTTCAGTTATAGCAGTTGCAATTGGTGTTTCATTAGTTTCAGCTTCTGTTGTTTCTGTTTGTATTTCTTCAACTGTTGTGGTTTCCTTAACTTTAGCTTCCCATTGAGTAAATATTTCTTGTGCTAAATCAACCTTTTTCATCTTACTAGCTCCCTTAATTTCAAATCCTAAAACTTTAACTAATTCTAATAATTCCTTTACTGTCATTTCTATTAATTTAGCATTAAATTCGTTTCTATCCATTTCAAAATATTTCATTTTCTATACCGTCCTTTATTTAAAAATTTATTATATATTAATTATATAATGCTGAGAACTGACGTACATAGGCTGACGAATCTTTATAACTCTATTAATAATTTAAATCTTAATTAATACTTTTTTAATAGATATTACACCCATTAACACATTTTCAATACATAACTTAAACTGAGATAAAAACTAAATTTCAAGCTTGTATTAAAATTATAATTTTATATTATTAAGCTGATTCTAAAATTTCATTTTCACTCATAATTAATGTAGTTAATTAATCAACCCTTAATTTAAACTCTGATAATTTTTGAAATCAAAGCTTGATTATAAATTTATATTTATATATTAAAAATAATATTGAAATTTAAAACTTACTCAGCTTTAAATAAAAATCAATTTTTATTTATACTTCATTTTCTATCAGCAACAACTTTAATGATCTTCTTAGTTGCTCTAGCTGAAACGAGCAAAAAATAAAAGGAGCATTTAAGCTCCTATTATTTTAGAACGGTGCCACAATAATGTATTCTTCTAAGTTAAGTTCCTTAATAAAATAACCATTGCATTCATAATCTATTTGAAATTGCTCCCAATCAATATAATTTTCAAGATGTTCAGGTATCTCAATACACATTACATTTCTTAAATATTCTGCTATTGCTTCTGTAGCTGATGTTGCTTCTACTACATAAAAATTATAATCTTCAAAAATCCTTTTGACATCTTCTTTGCTATACCAATTTAATAAAAATGCTATTACTTCTTCGCTTTCTTCTGTTTTATCAACTATTTCTAAAAAGTCATACAAATTATCACTATCAACGTATCTTATATCGCTTTCTATTAATTGGATTTCAAAATCGTTTGGATAATTATCACAAAATTCTTTTACTGCATTATCGTAATCTTCTTTGCAAGTTATATTTCTATAATAAAAGTAATGTGTTCCTAAATTCGTTATTGCTATTTCTATGTTCATAATTATATCCTCCAGTTTTGCTCTTTCCAAGCCTTTAATCCTTCAAAAGTTACATTTTCCTTTCCTACTTCTTCAACATAAGCTATTAATACGTAAATGCTAATTTGTTCCTCCTTGAATTGGAGCATACTTTTGTGATACAATCTAATTGCGGTTAGATGGTGTACCTACTTTGGTATGCTTTCTTTTTTTATAAATCAATAATTCCTTCATCTAATTGTAAGTTTGCTATCATTCTTTTTATTTCTTGTTCCTTATCAAATAGCTCTCTTCTTTCTTTTCTAATATGTTGTAATGAACGAATAACATTTTCATATTTTTCTACTGATATATTAAAGTCATTTTGATAAGTTCTTCTAAGACTTTCTCCTCTTTCTTCTTTTTTATTTAGCTTTAATATTTCTGCTTCAATTCCTTTCCTAGCAAACTTTAATATTTCTAATTCAGTCATTTTATCACCTCCTTTCAAAGTAGAATGATTTATTTAGTTTATATATTTATTATAATTCAAAATAATGGAAATTAACATTAAATTATTTTATATTTTGACATTTTTATACATTTGTCAACGATTATAAGTCTGCTTAATAGATTTTCATTCTGTCTTTACTTCATTAATAAAATGATATTAAATCTGAGTAAAAACAAAATCAAAGTTTCACTTTAATTAATAATTTATATATTTAATGAAATTCTTAAATCTCAATTTTACACAGAGTTTAATCTTAATTCTGACAAATAAAAAATGAGTGGCACTATGACCACCCAATTATTTGTATTTTTTTAATTCTTTACGAACACTATCCAACTTTGCTTTATAAATGTTATAAATAAATCTATCTTTACCATAAAGATTTTTACAAAAATTCGATAGCTCTTTTTCTCTTTCTATTAATTCTATATATCTTTCCATCATCTTTCCTCCTAATCGATTATTCTACAATAGAACTTTTATATGCAGGATTGTCTAAGATTGAAATTTCAGTAATATTAAAATCATGTAAAGTTCTAATATTTTCTCCATTTTCATAGCTCCAAGAATCTTCTGCATTATTAAACCCAAATGACATATTTGACATTAATCCACTTTTAACATATTTATAAACATCTTTTCCTAAAGATGTAGCTACAATATTAGCAGTAAATCTTAATCCAATATCATCTTCTTCTAACTGTAATGATCTATTCTTAGTTGAAGCGAGTAACTTATTATGGTCATGCTTAAATAAAAGTTTAATATGTTTATCATTTGCTAATGCTCTATCAATAGCCTTAGTAAATGCTCCACGTTCAACTTTCTCTCTAAAGACTTTTCTACCTCTCTTTAAAGGCTCTGAAAGACTTCCCCATTTTTGAACGTATCCACTAATAGTTAAATCTTCACTATCATCTAAAGCTCTAACCTCTATATCTTCAAATTTATATTCTCTTTGTTCATTTTCGTTTTCTTTAGGTTTAATACTATCAACTAAAGCTTCAATCTTTTTGATAGTTTTTTCATCAAAAGCATTTACTTTCTGATTTGCGAGTTTCAAAGTCTTTAATAATTTAAATGCTTCTTCATAGTCACCTTTTTCAACAAATCTTTCAATTTTATTTTTCATCATTTCAATGTTTGTTGCTTTATCATTTTTATATTTATAAGAACCAGTAACTTTCGCTACTGGCTTCTTTCTATCTCTTTTAACACTTATCAATTTAATCAACTCCTAAGCTAATTTTTTGATTGCTGCTTTATTTTTAATTGCTCCATCTACATAAATAGAATTTGTAAGCCCATCAACACCACTTAATGCAAGTACGGCATCTTGCTCAAAACTTCTTAAATCAACATTTGGTGAAACCACTAATTTATAAGCTTGATAAAGATTTACTAACAATGCTTTACAGTTTAATTCTTTCATCACGAAGATTGGTAGTCCATGAATTTCATATAATCCCATATGTGGATTGAATTTAATTTCATATTCACCATTTGCTTTCTTAACTTTTGATAGTTTTTTAAACTCACCTTCTGCTAAAATGAAACAAGCATTTGATAAATACTCTTCCTTCATTTCTATCATTAAGTTTCTCAAAGAATCTACTGTTAACTCTTCTTCTGTTAATGTAGATTCAACATCGCTTAAACATTGACCTTCAAATTTTTCATTACCATTAACAATAACATTTGCTAATGCTCTTGCAACTCTTTTATTAATTACTGCTACTGCATTTTCTGCAAAATCAATACTATCATTTAATAATTGCGTAGTAGCTTTGACATTGGTAGTTATCCTTGCTTTTTTCTTACCAATAACTTTATCATTAGCTAGTTGTATATCTCGTTCACCATTAGCAACTTCCATTTCGCCTAAAATTTCTGCTGGAATAGTATCATTTTCATCTACTAAAGCAACTGCTCCATCTGTAACTACTGATTCTACAAAATTAGCAATGTTAGGAACATCTAGAACTGCTTGTACCATTTCTACACTTTGGGTAGTAATAATCCCTCCATTATCAATTTCTTTTACGTCTTTGTATAATTTTTTTACATTTTCTTTTAACATTATTCATTCTCCTTTTTTAAATAAATTATATTTTCTTCAATGTACTCAACAATTGGTCTAGTAATTGAAGTTTTAGTTTCAACCCCTGCATTAATTCTAAATTCTAATACTTCTAAAGCATTTTTGAATAACTTCATACTAGTCGACACTCTAGAAAAATTAATAAAATCAACTACTGCTTCTGCTTCTTTTAAAAGTTCTTTTACTTCATTTTCATCATCAGTAAATACTAACTTAATTTCTTCATCTTTTTTAATTAAAAACAACTTATGTTTTTTAATTTTTCTTAATCTATATTGTTTATTGAAATAATTTCTACACTCTTGACATAACGCACCTAAATTTGTGTCATTGCCACATCTAGAACACTTTCTCAAAAAAAACACCTTCCTTTAGTTATAATTTGTTATAAATTAAAAATATGTAAAAAAATAAGGCCTCAGATAAAAATCTGAGGTCTATTTTTCCATAAATAATATTCTTTTGAAAAAACCTTCAAACAAGATGCCCTTTATCCACATTATGTTAAGCTTTCTTCTAAACTTGAAATAAAAAATAAATAAATTTTATATATATTTTAATATATATAAATTATGTACACCAAGCCAAAGCTTGGCTATATCTTATATTAGGAGGTGAGTGGAAAGCGACCACTCATAATGTCTTGCATAAAAAAATACAAGAAAAAATCTCAAAAAGAAAGATTGAAGTATAAGAAAAAATACTTATTCATAATATATATATTCGAGGAGTCATTAAGTTTCCATTTTCTGTAAACTTTTATAACTTTTTTAACATTATAAACCCTTATATATACAACCTATATACACTATATATAACCTATACTGCATTATCTTATATATATGTTATTATATACATCCTTATTTAACTCTCCTACCTATAACATACTCTTAGTAGTTGTACTATTACTGCTGTAGCAACACTAATGATGTAACAATGAGTGTATCAATACTTTATTTAATGAATAATAAAATAATAATGTTATTATTAACTATCATTCATACTACCATAAAATTCACACCATCATTTAATATACCTATCATTAAGGGGATACTTACTTTCTACTCATTAGAACTGTAATGATCTTCTTAGTTGGTACTGCTGATGTTCTAAGGTGTTATATATGTAATGATATAGAAGTATTATATTAAGTGCATAGATAGCCTTATGAGATGTTTATATGATGTGTAAGTATTTAATGTATATAACTACTTAGATGTTATATAATTAATATAGGTAGTAGTTTATTGATATGATATTTCTATAGATATAATAGTCATAGCAACAAACAACAACTACTACACACAAAGACTACTAAGTAGTATGAATGAATGTATGTGATATGTAAGATAAAAAATAAAATAAAAATATACATACAAAACAATGGTAGAAACAACAACATCAGCACTACGCACAGGTACCTTCCTTATACACATATGTGTCATTGATAATAAGGCATACCCCCTCTTAGCTGAGAAAAAAATTAAGTAATGTCCCTAAATACGAAGGGTGGGGTAGTTCCTTTTAAAAGTACCGATTGAGTTTTTTTATGAAGTGCTACGGTTAGACTTGTTTATTAACATTTTAGCTTTAGAAATGAAACTGCTTAAACTGTACAAAAATAAAAAGAGAGGTTGTCCCCTCTTAGTTATTAGTAATTTCTTTATAATCAAGTGCATAATCACTTGCTTTATCATTAAAACACATTTGATATATCTTAATCCCTAGAGCCTTTGCAACTTCTATAAGCCTATTCTTATATTTCTCTCCACAACACATACCGATATATATTCCACTTATTTCAATTCCCATAGTTGTAGTATTTAAAAGTGTGCCACCTTTTATTTCTTTATTATCAAAAGCTATCTTCGGAATAATATATCTATATTCATCTTCATATTCCCAAGATTTATCTTTAATCGTAGTATTATGAAAAAGAAGTTGACCATAAAGTTCAAGGTCATTCTTTTGTTCCTCTGTAATAATCCCTTTCATATCTTTAAATGCTAGAGATAAAAAATTCATACATATCTTATTAGATAAATGTCTTCCTTTTTCATATATTACAGGATAAAAGAAATTAGGTGACAAAACCTTATACTCAACACATACCCCCTTATGATTATTTGCATAATGTGCCCACATTGGTAGATTATTTGTTAAATTTGTAGTAAAACACCCAATTAAATATTCTCTATGTATTTTTAATACTTCTTTGACCAACTCAACTGGATAACCGTACTCTTTAATTTTCTCTTCTTCTATAAATATTGATTTTAACTCAAATGGGTCATTTAAATTATCGTATGTAGAAACCCAAAACTTGTTATCAACTATAGATTTTATCTTCCTATTATTTACGTTTTCATATTCACATTCATTGATACACTTTGGTACATCATTTAGATATACAAATTTATATAATTTTTTAGGTATATTACTTCTCCTATATTCATCAGCTTTCTCAAATTCTCTATTAAATATAAATTGCATATACATATTTTTATCAAAACCCATGCTTTACCACCTCTTTATAATTATACATTAATAAAAAGATATTACCATTCTTTTAAAATGTAAATTTATTCTTACTACTTACCATTTTATTATTTTGTATTCTATTAGTTTATTTATCTTCAACGCGAAAAAAATCTTACTACAAAACAATATATATTATAAACAATAATTACTACCCACGCTATTAATAATATACCTACTATTACTGTCAATGTAATAATACCAACTTTAATAGAGCTATCGTTTGTTACATTATTATTACTATAATAAGTTACTATTTGTGCTAAAGCTATAATTCCCATTAAAATCAATGTAATTGCAGATGTAATATTGTTCATTTTATCAGCTTCACTTTTGCTTATCACCTGAGTATCTCTTTTACATAGCATATAGATAGATGGTAAAATAATACTGTCCAAACAGAAAAGTATTATATATAAAATTGCACTTATAACTATCATCATTATTATACCAATAAACAAATTACTCTCTTTAAAAATTGACTTATCATACAAATATAAAAATATGAAACTAGGACTTATAAATAATGCAATAAAACTTATCCCCATCAGAACTTTAGAACTTTCTTTAATTCCCTTTCCACTTAAATCTAATATTTCTTTAAGCCACTCCAAAAACTCATCTCCAATAGCACATTATTTATATAATAATACTATTAGATTTACATGATTATTACTCTTTTAGCTTATCATATATATTAAATATACGTTGCTTTAATATAGTATCTTCTTTTATAAATTCATAATTGTTTTCTATTTTTTTAATAGCCTTTGATAAACTAGCTTTTCTACTATTTCTCATAGTAAAATTGCCGATACTAACCCCTGGATTTAATATTCTATCATTTCCTTCATTATTCATATAACTTACATCCTTTCCACTATATATTGTTAATAATACCCTTTTTCCTAATTTATATTCACTTATCATTTATTAACTAACCTTAGCAAATAGATAACAAAAAAGAATGACTATTTAGCCATTCTTTTTGCTTTATTTTCATAAACCTTTTGTATTGTACAAACTTTACAGTAAGCTGATTTTACATTGTACTCTTCATCAAAAAGTTCTTTGCAACAAGGACATCTAAACTTTTTTACAAAAGTCCCATCTGTATTTTCTATAAATATTTTTTTCATTTTCATATTCCTCCTTTAAATTCCTAAATCTATATCTAAATCACTTAAATCATCTAAATCTACTTCATCTACAGAAACTTCTTCTGCTATGTTCTTAGGTTCTTCTATTATCTCTTTTGGTTGTACTACTTGTTGAACTGGAACTTGTTGAATAATTCCATAATGTAGTTTTCCACTTATATAATCTAAAAGTAATTGCTTAATAAAAATATTTGGAGCTATTGTTTCATTCTCCAAAAAGTCTATTATATTTTTCTCCTTTTTATCTATATAAGATAAGCTTAAATTATACCTTTCCCTATCTTTCATATCCTCACCTCATTGGGTACCCTACGGTACCAATATCACTTGACTTTATAATAAATTAATTTTTTTTATAAAATCTTGTATTACTGGTACCAGTCGGTACCTATAAATTTTTCAATTTTTTAATTATTGCTAAACCATTAATATTAGCAAAGATAGGATTTGAATGTACACTCACATTTCTATAATGATCTTCTAAGTTCTTGCTGAAAATTTCAGCTCCACCACCTACTAATACAATATCAAATCTATTTGCATTAGGTAAAAGTGATTTAATTTCTTCAACTAATCCTTTTGTAAATGCTTTTTTAGTTTCTTCAATAATTTCTTTACATTCATCTTGAAAAACTTTATTTTCTAACATCATATTAACTTCTTCTACTACAAGTTGTCCAAAACCATCGGCTATGTGTCTTTCTGCAATCATTTTATACCAATCTAATTGTCCACTAGCTATTGTTTTTTCAGCTACTGCTTTACCATCCCTAGTTACAAAAAGATTCGTAGTTAAACTTCCAATATCTATCAAAAGCTTTTGTCCACTTTTTTCTTTTAAAGTATAGAATGCTGCAACACATTCTTTAATAACCATAACTTTTCCTATGTTAACTTTTTTATTTACCCCATTATAGATAAATTCAAAAGTCTTATCACTTAAAGTTTCTACAAGTTTATTCTTTTGAGATATTTGGTCAATTGGAAGTATACCAAGAACATTTACTGTAATTTCATTTTCTTCTTCATAAGCCTTTGCAATAGCATATAAAGTTGGTACTAGAAAATTTCTATTTGTCTTTAAATAATCTTTTGGAACTTTTTCACCCTCAACTTCCATAAAATAAATCTTTCCATCTAAAATTAAAAAATTCTTATCATCTGTAGAAGTTCTACTTTCATTGTAGTCCTCAATTCTCATTCTGTTTAAAAAGTGGATATTATTTGCCTTTATGATTGTGTTCCCCCAATCAATTACCATTGTTTCATTATTCATTGTTAATCTCTCCTCTATTAATCATTTTCCATTAATTGGATTGGTATTTATAATATAATTTTATAATACGAACATATGTACGTACATTACTTTTTTTATTTTTTTATATAAAAAGATAAATTCAATAAATATATATAGTTCAGCATTAAAAGTTTACATATTTTTATAAAAAAGTATACCTTTTTATACTCTTAATACTTCTTTATACTTTTGTATACAAAGTATAACTTTGATAGTATTTTAAGTATACTTGTTTATACTTTTATATACCTTGTTATACTTTTAATAATTTAATATACTTACTAGTATAACTTAGTATTCTAAGTACATTCACAGGTCCTCTGAGAGCTCTTTTAAATTAAATAATAAATTTATATATTAAAATAAAAAAAGACTCTGAGTGTCCTCAGAGTTAATTTTAAAATACTATTAAAAGTTCTACTAAACTATTGCTTTTTTTATCAATTTCAAGAATCCACTAAATAATATAAATTATTGGATTAGTTAATTCTGAAATCTTAAATTTACACAGAATTTAAGTTCTATCTTAAAATAAAATATTAATTTTATTTAACTGAAATGAACTGACTAGAATATCTCTTTTTCCTTTGTACTTTTAGATTTTAAGTTTTGAAGTTGTATTTTTATATTTGTATTTTTATCTTGAAACTTTTTTTCCTAGGTTAGAAAATATTTTACTAACCCTAAAAAAATATTTATCTACCTTAATAAAATATTTATCTACCTTAATAAAATATTTTTCTACCTTAGAAAATTCTTACAAACATAAATGTACTTTTTTGTATTATTTTATTATAATATAATTATAAATACTATTTTTAGTAGTATTTATAACTATTAAGGAGGTGAACAAGTGGAATCAAATGTACTAGACTTAGGAAGGTATGAAAAGAAATATACTAAAGAAAACTTCTATACTCCAATCTTCAATGCTTTTATGAGAAATGAATTGACTCTACAAGAAAAGTCTTTTTATATTTACATACGGGGATTTGGTGAAAAGTGTTTTCAAAGTCAAGCTAATATCTGTAAAGATTTAAATATTACAGGTCCTACACTAAGAAAGCTTATGAAAAGTTTAGAAGAAAAGAATTATATTTATGTGCAAAGAAAATACTCACATAAAACAAAAGAGAAAGCCACCCCAGTTATTTTTCCCCTACCCCTAGACGAAAAAACTGGACTACTTTCTCACCATAGTCAACAAGTAATAAGATATCTGCAAAATACTTATCCAATCGACTATTAATTAAATTATAGCAAAATATAAATAAAAATCAACTAAAACAAGTAGGAACATTGTTCCTACTTTAAATTCATCAATGGTGATGTCTTTACACTTAGTTCTAATACTTCTCTATCTTTCAATCCTTGAAGATATCTTTTTGTAATATCTACAGTTTCATGCCCTAATAATCTTGATAAACTATAAACATCAAGGCCATTCCTCAATTGAGCTTGAGCATAATAATGTCTACAAGTATGAGGACTACATCTTATGCTATCTGATACTTTAGCTTCTTTACCAGCTAATCTTACAACTCTCTCAACTGCTTCTGTAGTTAGTGGTTTATTTCTATAACTAAGAAAATAATTATCATAATGTAAAATATTATCTTTAAGGTAAGCATTTCTTATACGTTCATATTTTATCATTATTTTTTTCAAATATGGTGATATTGGTACAAGGCGTTCCTTATTCCCTTTTCCTAAAATATATATAACACTTTCTCTAACATCTAATTTACTAAGATTACAAAGTTCCAAATTTCTTATTCCAGTATCAAACAATACGGCCATAATACACTTATTTCTAACATTAATATAACTATCAAACTTATATACATCTAGCATTTTTCTAACCTCTTTATCAGTAAAAGTATCAATAATTACTTTCTTCTCTCTAAGCCAACTTACCTTTTTAGCAATATTCAAACAATAACTCTCTTTATAACAATAAGAATAAAAACTCCTTAAATTCTTTAGTATAGTATTTATATACGTTGGAGTTAGTTCTTTTTCTTTTAAGTAATTAAGATATTGTTTTATGTGTAGATGTGTTATTTCTTCTAACTCAACAATTTCTAATTCAATTTCACAATACTTGAAGAATTTTGCAAGATTATTTTTGTAACCTTTGATAGTTCTCGGTGTATAATTTTTGATTTGAATTTCATATAAAAATTCCCTTAAAACATCTTTTAATAACATAATAAAAAACCTCCATTGTTATGACTTCTTTGTTGGTACATTTCAACATACTTCATAACAATGAAGGCTTTTCGTATATCTTAACTATGCCATCATTTATCGTAATTATTTGACTATGCTTTTTTAGTTGTATGTCATCATTGAGTACAGTTTAAGTAATCTTGCTATACTTTTAAACTTACAACCTTTAGCTTTAAGCTATTGAAAACTCTAGCTTTAAGCGATTATTCATCCCATCCTTCTGGGAACTCAGCATTGTGGTAAACTTCTTGAACGTCATCATCATCTTCAAGTAAGTCTAACATCTTTTGGAACTTCTTAGCTGCTTCTTCATCAATTTCAGTATATGTATCTGGAATCATTTTAACGCCTGCTTCTAAGAATTCTAATCCTTCAGCTTCTAAAGCTTCTCTAACTGTTCCAAAATCTTCTGGTGAAGTTGTAATTATAAATACTTCTTCTTCATCACTATTGAAATCTTCTGCACCAGCATCTAATGCCATCATCATTAATTCTTCTTCATCAAGCTCTCCCTTTTCTATAACAATTTCACCTTTTTCTTGGAACATGAATCCTACACAACCTGTAGTTCCCATATTTCCGCCACCTTTAGTGAAAGCACTTCTTACATTCCCTGCTGATCTATTCTTATTATCAGTTAAAGTATCAACAATAACAGCTACTCCTGATGGCCCATATCCTTCATATACTATTCTTTCATAGTTAACTGAATCTATTTCCCCTGAAGCCTTCTTTATTGATCTTTGAACTGTATCATTTGGCATATTAGCTGCTTTTGCTTTTGCTATTGCATCTCTTAATTTAGGGTTGTTATCAGGATCTGGACCTCCATTTTTAACAGCTATCATTAGCTCTCTACCTATTTTAGTAAAGATTTTCCCTCTTTTAGCATCTGCTTTTCCTTTTTTATTTTGTATATTATGCCATTTTGAATGTCCTGACATTATTTCATCCTCCTAAATTCAAAAATATTATAAAAATCCTTTTTATTATATCATAAGGTACTTTATTTAACAATTTTTGTACCAGTTTAGAAACTATAAAATTTTATATAATCTATTATCTTCTTTAAAATAAATACCTTCTTCACTTTTTTCAACAGTTATTTTTCCATTACTTGCTTCAATTGCTTCTTTTTCAATTTCATCTGCAACTGTAACTTCTGCTAGTATATGAACTATAACTTTATCTGTATATTCAGTATCTTCAATATGCCAATTATTTTGACCACAAAAATACTGAACTTTTCCTATCATATCATAATCTAAATGTAATGATATATTAACTCCCTCAACTTTTTCAACTATGCCTCCTGCCTTTAAAGCTATAGAAGCACCTTTTGTATATGCTCTTGTAAGTCCTCCTGTGCCAAGTAAAATTCCGCCAAAATATCTTGTTACAACTACTGCACAATCTGTTATATCTGCCTTTTTCATAACTTCTAATATAGGAATACCCGCTGTTCCTTGTGGTTCACCATCATCACTATATCTTTGAATCCCCATATTTTCACCTATGATATATGCCCAACAATTATGTCTTGCTTGTTTATGTTTAGATTTTATTTCTGCTACAAAAGCCTTTGCTTCTTCTTCATTTTCAACTCTTTTAGCATATCCTATAAATTCAGATTTTTTTTCAATAAAACTATCTTCACCATATTCTCTAATTGTTATATATGCCACTGCTTAAGTCCCTCCCTTATAATGTTAATCCCCCTTGATATTTCATCTTCAGTAACTTGTGAAAATCCTATTTTAAAGTAACTTTCTCCTAAGTTCAACTCCCTATAAAATATCGCTCCTGGAGTAATATAAACACCTTTTACTTTTAATTTATAAAATAATTTTTTTGATTTTATTTCCTTATCTTTTATATTTAAATAAAAACTTAATCCACCTTTTGGATCCATAAAGGTTACATATTCACTTAAATTTTCTTTAATTAGCTTTTTCATAAGCTCATATCTTTTTATATATCCACTTTTTAAATTATCTATGTATTTAATCCAATATCCTTCCTTAATATACATTTCTAATGCTCTTTGCATCAATGTAGAAGTTGCAATATCTGTGTTTACCTTTGAATTTTGAATACTTTCTCTAAATTTTTTAGGGCATATAATATAACCAAGCCTTATTCCTGGTAAAAATATTTTTGAAAAACTTTTTATATAAATAACTCTATCATTATTATCCAATACTCTAAATGGCTCATGTTTTATATTTTCATCAAATATTAACTCTGATAAATAATCATCTTCTATTATGTAAAAGTCATATTTATTAGCTAATTCTAATATTTTAATCTTTTTTTCTCTACTATAGCTAATTCCAGTTGGATTTTGAAAATAACTCATAGTATAAAAGCACTTAATTTTATTTTTCTTAAGAATTTCTTCAAATTTTTTAATGTTAATTCCATCTTCATCAATTGGAATTTCAAAAACATTAGCTCTTCTAAACTTAAATACTGATAATGCCCCAGCATAAGTTGGCTTTTCAACAATAACATTATCATTAATGTTTAATATAGCCTTAGATGCAATATCAATTCCTTGTTGTGCCCCAGACACTATTAATAAGTCTTCAATATTTAATGAATTTTCCCAAAATACTTTATTTATAGTACTTCTTAAATTATAATATCCAAAGGCTTCCTGCTTAATTAAAGCTTCTGCTCCATCCCTATCTAAAACCTCATTAATTACTTTTTTAAATTCATCTATTGGAAAATCAACTATCTTGGAACTTTCTCCTGTAAAATCTATTACGTTACTCTCACAATTATTTTTTATAAGCTTTATTTCTTTTGAATATTCTTTTTTAAAATAATCAACTATTTCCCTTTTCTTTGCAAAGGTTCCTGACCCCATCTTTTGATATGCATATCCTTCTGCTACAAGCTTATTATAACAACTTACAATAGTAACATTATTAACTTTTAATGATTTTGAAAGCTCTCTAATTGGAGGTAATTTATCTCCATCTTTAATAACCCTTGAATTAATTAGCTTTTTTATATTTTCTGCTATTTGAACATATTTAGGTTCATACTCATTAAATTTTATATTATATTTCTCCATATCATTCTCCCCAATTATTATACATTAATCGTACTCATACAATTATTATAAAAAATTTAATAATTTTGGTCAAATAAGTGCTTTATAGTAAAGAATAATTTTAATGTCTTTATAGTAAAATTTTTTAATATAAAATAAGAAGAAGTACCTTGAATAGATACATCTTCTTCTTATTTTTAAATTTATCCTTCAGTCATTTTATCAAATATATTTTGTATAAATATACCTAATGATAATAAAATACAAGCAAATATTATAACTCCTCCAATATATGGTGTAAACAATAACATCTTAACAATTAAAGTAAATATAATTGCAGAAAGATAAGGGTTCATATTTTTAAGTACAACTTTTCCAAGTATTACACTTGTAAATATCGGTGCTAAATAAATTAATAATCCATAAATAATAAAACTTATTATTGAAATTGGAATTCCTACTATAGTTATACATAATAATATTGCTGCCATAGGTAAAATCACTAATGTTGCAAATCCTATTATAAAAGGCATCCAAGGTCTATATTCAAATCTTTCAACTGCTTTATTATTATATTTATTGCAAAGTAAAGTTATTAAAACTGCTAAGATTATTGCAGTTATAATACGTGCAAATTTCCCTAAAATATTAATTTTTCCTAACAATCTTGTTTCATTTTTATCATAATTTATTTTTTCAAAAGTAATATTATTAGTATTAAAATCTCCTAATACTTCCATATCTTCTTCTGATTTAACCTTAAAATTCCCAATAACTTTAGCTTTTTCTCCTATTATAAGCTTAGTACAATTTACTTTAACATTGTTTGTAACTATACCATTAATAGTAACTACATTTCCATTAATCATTAAATCTTCTGCTTCACCTTCAAAATTTACGTCTCCACTTGATATATATATTCCCTTTGCTTTAGTTCCACTTTTTATATCAACACTTGCTCCTGCTACAGTTATATTTCTTTCAACATTTGAATCAATTGTTATTGTAGCTCCTGCTGCTCTAATACTTCCGCCTATAGATTCAGTTTGAATATCAATATTATTTCCTGCAACAAGTAAATCAGCCTTAACAATTCCATTAAACCTCAAATTATTCCCAACTGCATATACATCTGATTGAGCATCTAATGTTTCATTAATATTATTGCTACTAAAAAACTTATTTGATGCACTATCTAATATATCTGCAAATGCATTAAAAGAATAATTTATCATAAATAAAAATCCAACAGCAAAAAGAATTACCTTTTTAAAACTCATTCTCATTAGCTTTTCCTCCAAATTTATTATTTTTACAATATATATTATTACAAAATATCACCTTTTATTATTTATTCATTTTTTAATACTTAATACCCTTATTTATATTTTACCATATTTAGTATTTTTTATTAATATAAAAATAATCCTAATATTGTTAAATATAAACCTTTTAAATAAACACTTATGCAAATATTTGTAAAAATTAGTGTTTTAAAATAATTTATATATTTTAATAAACAATATTAGGATCTATGTTAAAAAGAGATTACTTAAAATTTAATTATTTTTAATCTTAAGTAACCTCTTATTAACTTATTACATTATTATATTTATGATATAATCTTTTGATTTATTATAACTTTCTTCATCAACTTCAACAAACATAAAAGTACCATTTTCTCTATAATCTTCTTCTAATACTCTTCCATTTCTATGTAGGAATGAACTCATATCACTTCTATCATAAGGTATTAAATATTCACATTTTTTCATTTTATATGGAAGATTTTCTTCTATAAGACCTAATAGCTCTTCTAAATTAATACCTTCTCTTGCTGAAATTTCTATAGTTTCATATTCAGAAGTTGCTTTCTTTACATTTTCAAGTTGTTCTTCAGTTGCCTTATCAATTTTATTTAAAACAAGAATAGTTTTTTTATCACTAGCACCTAATTCACTTAAAACTTCTTCAACAGCTTTAATTTGTTCTATTGCTGTATCACTTGATGTATCAACAACATGACATAAAAGATCAGAATAAATAACTTCTTCTAAAGTTGATTTAAATGCTTCAACTAAATCATGAGGAAGTTTTCTAACAAATCCAACTGTATCTGTTAATGTTATTACTCCTTTATTTTTAAGAACTATTGCTCTTGTTGTTATATCTAATGTTGCAAATAGCATATCTGCTTCAAATACTTTTTCTTTTCCAACAACTTCTTTTTGAGCTGCCACATCACAAAGAGCATTTCTTAAAGTAGATTTTCCTGCATTAGTATACCCAACTAATGATACCTTAGGAATACTTTCCTTATTTCTCTTTTCTCTTTGAGTTTCTCTTATCTTTTTAATTTTCTTTAATTCATCATTTAAATCATAAATTTGTTCTTTTATATGTCTTCTATCAGTTTCTAGCTTCTTTTCCCCTGGCCCTTTAGTACCAATACCTCCACCAGTTCTTGACATTATAGTACCTAAACCTTGAAGTCTGCTCATTCTATATTTTAATTGAGCAAGTTCAACTTGTATTTTAGCTTCTCTACTTTTAGCTCTTCTTGCAAATATCTCAAGAATAAGTGTTGTTCTATCAATTACTTTTGCTCCAATTGCAGCTTCTAAATTTCTAACTTGTGAACCTGACAATTCATCATCAAATATAACTACATTAGCTCTTAACTTTTGTCTTAATTGAGCAATTTCTAATACTTTACCTCTACCTATATAAAAAGCTGCATCTATTTTATTTCTACTTTGATAAACACTTTCAAGCACTGGAATATCACAAGCTTTTGTTAATTCCTTAAGTTCTTCTAAACTTTCCCTTGTATCAGAACCAACCAATATTGCCTTTTCTTCATCATCTTCAATAATATCTTTTTCCTTTACTAAAGAATCAATATAATTTATTTTATTTAAAATATGAATCTTGGTAATTTCTTTAAGTGGAATATTTCCTTTTTCCTCATAATCAAGTTTATCATCATTAACTGTAAGCATTCCTAAAGAGCAATCTAATATCTTTCCTTCATAAATTCCAATTGCTACTATAGCATCAAGCTTTAACTTTATTAATGCACTAATATCTAAGGCAGATAAGTTGCTCATTCCATTTGGATGAGTATGAATAATCCTTACCCCAGCTAATTTTTTTTCACGAATATCTAATGTTTCTATTTCAACAGATGTTGAATCACCAATAGCAATTGATTTTATATTTCCTCTTCTGTCAATTGCAACACTTACTTCTCTTTCAATAAATGATGATACTCTAGAAATAACTTCTATTATTTCTATTGAGCACACTTCATCTTTAGGACATTTTACCTTATATAATCTATCTAATTCTTCTATAGCAGATTTTTTAACACCATCTATATTTCCATATATCATATTTTCACCTCAAATTAATCATTCTTTAAATTATATTCATTAGGTTCTTTTTTATATTTCCCTATAATTATAAACATATAATTATAGGGAAATTTTATACAATTCAATATTTCACTATATTTTATCTTATTATAAATTAAATGTAAACCTAGATATCATGTATTAATTATCAATTTTTTAGTTGCAAAAAAAATAAAAACTTGTTAATATTTAAACATTAGTTAAAAGATTTTTTATTTTCTTTTTTCTAAATGATTAATAGATTATTTTTTTCATATAATAATATACATAACTTATAATTTTAATGGAGGGTTTTAACATGGAAGATAAAAAGCGTAATATTCTTTTCTCTCAAGAACAAATTCAAACTAGAGTTAAAGAACTTGGTCAACAAATTACTAAAGATTATGAAGGTAAGGAGGTTTATGTACTACCTTTATTAAGAGGAAGCTTTGTTTTTGGAGCAGATATTTTTAAAGCATTAGATTTAAAGGCTAAAGTTGGATTTATGACAACTTCAAGCTATGGCCATAGTGAAGTAAGTTCTGGGACTGTAACAATTGTTAATGATATCCCTGATAACATAGAAGGACTTGATGTTATAATTGTTGATGATATTATCGATACTGGTTATACAATGCAATTTGTTATAGATCACGTTAAGAAATTAGGTGCTAAATCTGTTAAAACTTGCGTTTTACTTGATAAACCATCTAGAAGAAAAGTTGATTTAAAACCTGATTATTGTTGTTTTGAAATAGATGATTTATTTGTGGTTGGTTACGGATTAGATTATGAAGGTTTTTATAGAAATGTACCTTATGTATTCAACTGGGAAAATAAATAATATATAAACATAATAAAAACTAGTGTTTGCAAAAAATATCCTTTATTAGGCCATATTTTATTATGCAATTTATTCACTAGTTTTTTTGTTTTAATATGAAAATACAATGTTAAAACCTCAAACTCTAAAGTTTTAACATTGTATCTATTTTTTAATAACTTTATACCATTCAATAAATTATCGTGTTAAATACTTTGTATATTCACTTGTATTAAGAATATCTTTAGCATTTTCTACTCTCTCCTTAGTAGGTGGTAAAATATCTTTTAAAGGATATTCAATACCAAGTTCTTCCCATTTAAAAGTTCCAAGAGTATGATATGGTAGCACTTCAACACGATCTACATTATTTAAAGTTTTTATAAAATCATTTAATTTCTTTAACTGTTCATCATTGTCACTTCCACCTGGCACAAGCACATGACGAATCCATACTGGCTTATTAATTTCTGATAAATATCTTGCCATATCAAGAATATTTGAATTGCTCCATCCTGTAAGTATTTTATGCTTATTATCATCCATTTCTTTAATATCTAAGATTACAAGATCTGTTACTTTCATAAGCTCATTAAACTTACTAAAAAAAGGTTCTTCTCTTGTAAAAGGATTTCCTGATGTATCAAGGGTTACATGAACACCTTTTGCTTTAGCCTTTTTAAAGAATTCAATTAAAAAATCTATTTGAAGAAGTGGCTCACCACCACTTACAGTGATGCCACCTTTCTTCTTCCAATAGGTCTTATATTTAAGAGCTTGAGATAAAAGCTCATCTGCAGTTTTTATCTCTCCGTCTTTCATATCCCAGGTATCTGGATTATGACAGAACTGACATCTCATACGGCAGCCCTTTAAAAAAATAACAAATCTGATTCCTGGTCCATCGACAGATCCAAAGCTCTCTATTGAATGAACTCTTGCTGTGTTTTTATCTAAATTACATTCTTTCATGGCATGTTCTAGAGATAACATCAAGTTGTTGTTCTCTTGTTAAATCTATAAACTTAACTGCATAACCTGATACACGGATAGTAAAGTTAGCATATTCTTCTTTTTCAGGATGTTCCATAGCATCTTTTAATTTATCGATACCAAATATATTAACATTTAAGTGATGTGGACCTTGATCAAAGTAACCATCTAACACTTGTACAAGTTTATCAACTTGTTCTGTTTCATCATGACCTAATGCTGTTGGGTTTATTGTTTGTGTATTTGAAATTCCATCTAAAGCCCATTCATAAGGAAGCTTAGCTACAGAATTTAATGAAGCAAGTAATCCATTCTTTTCTGCTCCATAAGATGGGCTAGCTCCTGGTGAAAGTGGAGTCCAAGCTCTACGTCCATCTGGCATATTACCTGTATATTTACCATATACTACATTTGATGTAATGGTAAGAAGTGATGTAGTAGGTTCAGAATTTCTATAAGTGTGTCTCTTCTTAATCTTATCAAGGAATGACTTAAGAACATACATACCAATTTCATCAGCTCTATCATCATCATTACCGTATCTTGGGAAGTCTCCTTCAATTTCATAATCTGTAACTATTCCAGCTTCATTACGAACTGTTCTAACCTTTGCATATTTAATTGCAGAAAGTGAGTCTATTACATGTGAAAAACCAGCAATTCCTGTTGCAAATGTACGTCTTACATCTGTATCAATAAGAGCCATTTCTGCTGCTTCATAATAATATTTATCGTGCATGTATTGAATAAGATTTAATACATTTACATAAAGTCCAGCTAACCAGTCACTCATTTTTTCATATTTTTCAATTACTTCATCATAATCAAGATATTCTGATGTAATTCCTCTATATTCAGGCCCTACTTGCTTTCCTGACTTTTCATCAATACCACCATTAATTGCATAAAGTAAACATTTAGCAAGATTAGCTCTAGCTCCAAAGAATTGCATTTCCTTACCAGTTTGAGTTGCAGATACACAACAACAAATTGAATAATCATCTCCCCATTCTGGTTTCATAGCATCATCATTTTCATATTGTATAGAACTTGTATTTACTGAAATCTTTGCTGCATACTTCTTAAAGTTTTCAGGAAGTGCAGAAGAATAAAGTACAGTAAGGTTTGGTTCTGGTGAAGGTCCCATATTTTCTAATGTATGAAGGAAACGATAGTCATTCTTAGTTACCATATGACGACCATCCATACCTATACCACCTAATACTATAGTAACCCATGATGGATCTCCTGAGAATAATTCATTATAAGAAGTTATTCTTGCAAACTTAACCATTCTGCATTTCATTGTTAAATGGTCAATTAATTCTTGAGCTTCTTCTTCAGTAAGAACTCCATTATCAATATCTCTTTGAATATAGATGTCAAGGAAAGTAGATACACGTCCAATTGACATAGCTGCCCCATTTTGAGTTTTTATTGCTGCAAGATATCCAAAATATAACCATTGAACTGCTTCTCTAGCATCCTTTGCTGGTTTTGAAATATCATATCCGTAACTTTCAGCCATTTTTTTCATAGCTTCAAGCGCTTTACGTTGTTCTGTGATTTCTTCTCTTAGACGGATAACATCATCAGTCATAGTTCCATCACCACAGTTAGCTAAATCTTTTAATTTTTCTTCAATAAGGAAATCTATACCATAAAGAGCAACTCTTCTATAGTCACCTACGATACGTCCACGTCCATAAGTATCAGGAAGTCCTGTTATAATATGGCTGCTACGAGCTTTTCTCATTTCTGGTGTGTAAGCATCAAATACACCTTGGTTATGTGTCTTATGATATTCTGTAAATATTTTGTGTAATTCTGGATTTGGTGTATATCCATAGTTTTCACAAGCTTGTTCAGCCATTTTAATTCCACCATATGGCATAAAAGCTCTTTTAAGAGGCTTGTCTGTTTGTAAACCAACTACTTTTTCAAGTCCCTTTAAAGATTCATCAATATATCCAGGACCATAAGCTGTAAGTCCAGAAACAACTTCTGTTTCCATATCAAGAACTCCACCTTTAGCTCTTTCTATCTTTTGTAATTCTTGTAACTTACCCCATAATTTTTCTGTAGCAGCTGTTGGACCTGCTAAGAAACTTTCATCACCATCATATGGTTTATAATTTTTTTGAATGAAATCTCTAACATTTATTTCTTCTTTCCATATTCTGCCTTCAAAGCCAGCCCATTGTTCATTTTCTAACATGTTCATTCCTCCTTTATATGCCCTATACACATATTTCTGCAATTTATATTACTAAATTTGTATAAGCTAATTTTAAATTTTATTATTCCAATAAGAATTCACCCTATTTTATGAAATACTTCAATATTTTTACATAAAATTGCAAATTAAGCCCTATATGAATATCTTCACACCTTTTACATAAAATAAATTTCATTTTAATTACTATAAAAATATAGATAATTATAATTTAAAAGAGTCGCTATGGGTAAATTTATTTTATTATAAGTTTCAAATTATTCTTCAGCACTTCATAAAACTTGTACACTTTATTGTTTTAAAACTGATTTCAATATTATGTTATATCATTTTGGAATTATTGTCAATATTTTCACAAAAAAGTTATTTTTATATTTATTGTAAAACTTTACTTAATTAATTAATATTTTATTAAATTTTCCCCAAAACTTTTTTCTTTTTTATTTATTATTAATTATTTTAAAACTTACTAAATAATAAAAAGAGTAAATAAATTTATATTTAATTAAATTTATTTACTCTTTTTACCAAATGTTATATTAAATTTTATCTGTTTTTCACTATCTACTAATTTTTAAATATAATATAATATATTACTTTTACTTTCATTATATTGATTTACTAAATCCTCTAAAGTAATACTATCAAAAAAATTATTAATTTTCTTATTTAATACATTCCATAAATTTTCATTTATAAATGTATCTAACTCATCAATTTCATCTTTATTTTTAGAATTGTCAACAACTTCTAATTCACCTTCAAGAACTCTTAATATTTCTCCAACTGTAAGTGTAGTTATATCTTTTGAAATATAATAACCACCTTGTGAACCCTTTCTTCCAACAACAATCCCAGACTTCCTTAAAGATGAAAATATTTGCTCTAAATATCTTTCTGAAATGTTCAAATTTTCACATAAAGTTTTAATCGTAATATTTTCTTGCTTATCATTCATTGCTAAATTTATAAGTGCCTTTAATCCATATCTTCCCTTAGTTGAAATTTTCACAAAATCACCTTTCCTACTGACTTTATAATTTTACAATAATTATACTTTTAATGAAATTAATTTTCAACCTAGTATACAAAATATAGTTTAAATAGTAAGTAAACTGTTATATCCCCAATAAGTAATCTATTAATTACTGCTATTCATATTAATTGCTGTATCAGGAATTTTTCCTACAATAACAGTATCAGAAATTGGTATTTGACATGTTACTTCAATTTCATCACTATGAAATGGTACAATAACTCTCATTTTAGATTTTACATTTAAATAAATTTTATGTCTTGTTTGATTAATTCCAGCACTTTCAAATATAGATTCATAAGAAGTTTCAATATTTCCTACTTGTTGCATTTTAACTGTAATTTTAGGTCCTAAAGTATAGAACATAACATTATTAGTTAAATATCCAATAGGAATCTTTACCCCTAACTCCCCAAGTTCTTTTAACTTATCATTACAATTTAATACTACTTGTGATGCTAAATAATTTTGCCTTACAGTATCTGCTCTTAACATTACAATATTTCCTTCACTATCTTTTTCTATATTAATAATGTCTTCATAATTAAAATCATCTGAAAAAACCTTAACACTTTCTTCATTTATAATTTTTACTGCTTCTGATTTCATCTTTACTTCCCCTATGCTAAGTACAGATGGTAAAATTCTTTTATTAAATAAATAAAGAATTATATTAAACAGTAAAATTATCATAACTATTATTAGAAACCAATATTGAAACCTATTATATTTTAAATTAGGCCTTTTATAATACTTAGGCTTTTTTGTATAATACTTCATACACTCACCTTGATAGTTATTATTTTACTATTATAATTAATATGCTATAATTAAATGGAATAGAATATTATATTATATATAAATAAAAGGAGGAACAAATGGCTAAAGATTCTAATAAATCAAAAGTTCCAAAGGAAAAAGCTGTTAAGTCAAAAAAGAAGATTAAAGCCTCAAAAAAGAAGCCATCTAAATTAAAACGATTTTTCAAATATTTTTTTCTTACAATATTAATTTTAGGATTATTAATTAGTGTTGTAGGCATTGGATATGTAGTTGCTGTAATTAAAACAACACCGTCATTAGATGTAAATGCTATTTATAACTTAAATCAACCATCAATGTTATATGATGATCAAGGTAATTTTATTGATGATTTACCTTCAACGGAAATTAGATATATTATTTCTTATGATGAAATGCCTCAAAATTTAATAAATGCCTATATTTCAATAGAAGACGAACGCTTTATGACACATGGTGGCATAGATGTAAAAAGAATATTAGGTGCTGCAGCTAGAGATGTAATGGTAATACTAGGAAAGCAAAATGGTATCCATGGTGCTTCAACAATTACTCAACAATTAATAAAAAATACTATATTATCCTCTGAAGCTGCTTCAGAGTCAAATCCACTTGATAGAATTAACAGAAAAATAAAAGAAATAGTATTAGCTGTTAAATTAGATAAACAAGTAAGCAAAGAAGAAATAATCAGAACTTATTTAAATACTATACCTTTAAGTGGTCATATTTATGGTGTTGAAGCTGCATCAAGATATTTCTTTGCTAAAAATGCTAAGGATCTTACATTACTTGAGTGTGCTTATATAGCTGGTATTACACAAGCTCCTACAACTTATAGTGCTTATAATACTAGTTCTTCAAATTATCCTAATGGATATATTAACAGAACTAAAACTGTGTTATCTAAAATGCTTGAATTAGGTTATATTTCTCAAGAAGACTATAATTCTGCAATCAATGATGCAAATGCTAATAATTTCAATTTCAAGAAGATGGATACATCTTCTACCGTTAATAATGAATGGTTTGTATATCCTGCATTAAATCAAGTAAAAAAAGACCTAATTGACAAATATAAATATACCGAAGAAGAAGTAGAAAAATTATTAGTTAATGGTGGATTAAAAATTTATACTACTTTAAATGTTCAAATGCAAAATACTGTTCAAGATATATTAAATGATAGATCAAATTTGCAAGTAGATGTTAACAATGGTGACCCTACAGATAGTGATGGTGTTCCATTACTTCAAGCATCTGCTACAATAATAGATTATAAAACTGGGCAAGTTAAAGTTCTTATTGGAGGACGTGGAAATCAACCTTCTGCTTCATTAAATAGAGCTTATTTTGACTTAAAATCAATAGGATCAACAACTAAACCCTTAACAGTTTATGGTCCAGCTATTGATACTAAATTAATTACAGCTGGAACCCCACTTGATGATACTTCAGTTTCTGAAGAAATATTGGAAAAATATAATTTTGGTTCTGTTGTTCCTAAAAATGCTGATGGTTCAATGTTTGGTTATATCACTGCAAGAGAAGCTTTAACATACTCTAAAAATTTAACTTCTATAAAAACAGTAGATATGCTAGGTTTAGATACAGCCCTTAATTATGGTAAAAAGGCAGGACTTAAATATGCTCCTCAATCTCATACAATGTCTGCGTTAGCATTAGGACAGTTTGACCAACCTATTGGTAATAGAGATGGTGGTAATACTACAATTTTAGCATCTGCTTATGGAGCCTTTGGAAATAATGGTGTAATTTATGAACCAGCACTTTATACTAAAGTTGAAGATGCAAGTGGTAATTTATTACTAGAAAAAGAGCCTATATCAACAAAGTTATTTTCACCACAAACATCATATATAATTTATGATATTTTAAAGGGATCATCTACTAGCGCACAATTTAATGATATACCTGTAGCTGGAAAAACAGGAACAACAAATTCATCAGATAACTTCTGGTTTGCTGGATTAACTCCTTATTATTCTGGTTCTGTATGGATTGGATACGATAATCCTCAAAGAATGAATGGTAGAAGTTCTAGTGCCGCATCACTTTTTAGTAAAATAATGGCTGTTGCTCATGAAGGCTTAGAGTATAAGGATATTGAAAAGCCATCTGGTTTAGTTGAAGCAAAAGTATGTAAAGATTCAGGAAAATCTCCTACAGATTTATGTTATGAAGATCAAAGAGGAAATCGAGTAAAAACTGAATACTTTATTGATGGAACTCAACCAAAATCTGTTTGTGATATTCATGTTAGTGTTAGTGTTAATAGTTCTAATAATAAATTAGCAAATAAAAATACTCCTTCTCGTCTTATTGAAGATAAAGTATTCATTAATAAACCTAATGCAAATCCAAATGCAGATGATTATCCTTTTGTAGTACCTACTAGAGAGGATGATACTAAAGCTGAAGAATATATTAAATTATCTGAAATTGGCTTAAGAGCTGATATGGATTTATATGATGCTATTGTTATATTAAATAATAGAGGAATTAAATATAAAATACATGGTGCATCAGTTGCAAGTAATATCTCATCTGGACAATATACTTTAGTTTCATTTACTGAAAAAATTAAAAATTCAGAAACAGTAAAACTTAATGTTAAAGTTACTACTAATACTCCTGATGAAAACATCGGTAATAATGGTAATAACCACAATAGAGATACATCTACCTCCGATACAGACGCAGAGGCTCATAGAACTTCAATTTCAGATATAATAAATGGATTATTTAATCATTAAAAAAAGCAGTCAAAATTGGCTGCTTTTTTTATTTTTAATAATGATTTATCTATTGCATTTTCATTCATTTTTATCAATTTCAATGTCATTTTTATATCAAAAACCTCTTTTTTTGAATTTATTTTTATTACTTCTTGCATATTTCTTTTTATTATTGTATACTACCAATAAGAATATCAAATTATATTGGAAAGGGGAAATTATATGAAACTTTTAAACGACTTTATTTTATCAATTAATGACTTTATTTGGACTTATATTCTTATTGCTATGCTTATAACAATTGGAGTATATTTCACTTTTAAAACAAAGTTTGTTCAATTTACTAACTTTAAAGAAATGTTTAAATTGCTTGGCGAAGGAACTGGAAGTGAAAATAAAGATAAGTCTAAGAATGAAATTTCATCATTTCAAGCATTTTGTATAGGTACTGCTTCAAGAGTTGGAACTGGTAACTTAGCTGGCGTTGCTTCTGCTATTGCTATAGGCGGACCTGGTGCTGTTTTTTGGATGTGGCTTATTGCTTTAATAGGTTCTGCTTCTGCTCTTATAGAATCTACTTTAGCTCAAATCTATAAAGTTAAAGATGGTGATAACTATAGAGGTGGACCTGCATACTATATGGAAAAAGGTCTTAAGAAAAAATGGATGGGTGTTACTTTTTCAGTTCTTATAATTCTTTGTTTCGGATTTGCATTTAATTCTGTTCAATCAAATACAATTACTGCAGCATTTGCTTCTAGTTTTAATACAAATAAATTATTAATTGGAATAATCTTAACTATATTAACATTAATAATTATTTTTGGTGGAGTAAATAGAATTGCTAAAATTTCTGGAATTTTAGTTCCTATAATGGCTTCTGCTTACATAATAATTGCCTTATTTATAATAGTTATTAACTATAAGTCAATTCCTGGATTATTTAAAACTATATTTGAACATGCATTTGGAATTAAACAATTTGTTGGTGGTGGTATTGGCGCTGCTTTATTACAAGGTATAAAAAGAGGTTTATTTTCAAATGAAGCTGGTATGGGTTCTGCACCAAATGCAGCTGCAACTGCAACTGTATCACATCCTGCAAAACAAGGATTAATTCAAACATTAGGTGTATTTACTGATACATTAATAATTTGTACTTCTACTGCATTTATAATCCTTTTATCCGGTTCTAATATTCCATTAGATGGTAGTGTTAAAGGTATAGAGCTTACTCAAATGGCATTAATTTCTCAAGTTGGATCTTGGGGTGGTACATTTATAACTATATGTATATTATTGTTTGCCTTTAGTTCAATTATAGGAAATTATTATTATGGAGAAACTAATATACAATTTATATCTGATAAAAAGATTTATTTATATTTATATAGAATTTTAGTAGCAGCTATGGTTTTATTTGGATCAATTGCTTCAATGGATTTAGTTTGGAACTTAGCTGACGTATTTATGGGATTAATGGCTATATTAAATTTAATTGCAATAGTAATGTTAAGTAAGATTGCTATTTCTGCATTAAATGATTATATAACTCAAAAGAAATCTGGAAAAAATCCTGTATTTTATGCGTCTTCTATAAAAGGGCTTGGTGATGAAGTTGAAGAATGGCAAGAAGATGCCGAAGAATATATAGCATAAAAAGAAAGCTTTATCAAAATATCGGTTTTGATAAAGCTTTTTAATTAACAATCAATAAAAAGGCTCTAAATATATTTATAAATACATTTAGAACCTTTTATTAATGTTATTATATTATTCCTATTATTTCATTAATATCTTTAATTCCTTGTTCTTTGCAAAACAATTCCATTTCCTCAATAATTTCTTTTCCTGCCATTGGATTAAAGAAATTTACTGTTCCTATTTGAATTGCTGAAGCTCCTGCCATCATAAATTCTATAGCATCTAACCCTGTGGTTATTCCCCCCAAACCTATTACTGGTATTTCTACTGCCTTTGCAACTTCATGAACCATTCTTAAAGCTACTGGCTTAACTGCAGGTCCTGACAATCCTGCATATACATTATTAAACACTGCCTTTCTTTTATATGGATTTATTGCTAATCCCTTTAATGTATTAATTAATGATAACGAATCTGCTCCTGCTTCTTGACATTTAATAGCCATATCTACAATATCTTCTGCATTAGGTGATAATTTAACCATTAAAGTCTTATCAGTTATTGATTTAGCTTTTTTAACAACTTCATAAGCAACTTCTGATTTAATTCCAAAAGCAATACCTCCACTTTTTACATTTGGGCATGATATATTAAGTTCTATCATATCAACATCTGTTCCATTAAGTTTATCTAAAGCAATTTCATAATCTTCCATACATCCACCACCAACATTTGCAATAATGTTAGTTCCTAATTTCTTCATCTTTGGAAGTTCTTCTGCTATAAATTTATCTATTCCTGGATTTTGAAGTCCAACTGAATTCATCATTCCTGATGGAGTTTCAAATACCCTTATTCCATAATTCCCTGCCTTTTCATTTAAAGTTAATCCCTTTGATGAAATACCACCTAAAATTCCTACATCATAAAAATTGTTATATTCTGCTCCAAAACCAAAGGTTCCTGATGCTGCTATTACTGGGTTTTTAAAATCTAATCCATTTATATTAACTTTTAACATTTTATCTTCTCCTTTGGTCTTTTATAATTCTACATAATATCCATCAAATACTGGGCCATCTTTACAAGTTCTCTTATTTCCATCTTTAGTTTTACAAGTACACACTAGACATGCTCCTACTCCACAAGCCATATGCTTTTCCATTGAAACATATACTTTTACTTGTTTTTCTTTACAAATTTCAATAACCTTTTTCATCATAACTTCAGGTCCACAACATAATACCGTATCATATTTATCTACATCCAATATTTCTGTTACAAAACCCTTATGACCATATTTTCCTGTATTGGTAGAAACAAAGCTTTTATCAACAAATTCATTTATTTCATCTATTAAATATATATCATCTCTAAATCCTGCATAAAGATCCATTTTTATATCTTTTTTCTTTTCTCTAAGCTTTTTAGAAAGCTCTAACATTGGAGCTGTACCAATTCCACCACTTACTAAAGCAACTTTACCATAATCTTCTTCCAAATTAAATCCATTCCCTAATGGACCATTTAAACTTATTGTATCTCCTACTTTTAATTCTGCATATTCTTTAGTTCCATTACCTACAACGGCATAAACAAAAGTAAGTGTTTCTCCATTAGTTTCACATACACTTATTGGTCTTGGAAGAAGGGTTGTTCCATTATGCTTAAGCATGTAAAACTGACCTGCCTTTGCTTTATTTTTATCTTTTACAACCATTTTATATATTCCAGTTTGAATTTCATCATTTAACAAAATCTCGCCTTTTGTGTACTTCATAAATTCTCTCCTCCTAAAGATTATTAACAGCTTTTCTTATTTCATCTCTCATTCTTATAGCTTCTTTTCTTGCACAAAGTGCAAATTCTTCTGGTTTATTTTCCTTTTTATATGCTAAAAGAATAGCTCTTGATGAATTTACAACTCCACCATTTCCATTTCTTAAATATAAAGCTACATCTTCTGCTTTTCCTCCTTGTGCTCCATAACCAGGTATTAAGAAAAACATATTTTTATATCTTTCTCTAATTTCCTTACCCTCTTCAACATGAGTACATCCAATAACTCCACCAATAGCTGAATATCCACATTCACCTTTTATAGATTCACCCATCTTAGTAAGTTTATCACCTACAACCTTATAAACTTTGCTATTATCTTTTGTATCAATATTTTCTATATCTTCAGCTCCTGGATTTGAAGTTCTAACTAATACAAAAACACCCTTATTCCCATTTTCCATATATGGCATATATGGTTCTATACTATCCATCCCCATATATGGACTTAAAGTAATAAAGTCTGCTTCAAAATCTCCACTAAAATGACCTTTAGCATATTGAGTTGCAGTTGCCATTATATCGCCTCTTTTTATATCTGCAATTATAATTGCATCCTTTATTCTTAAATATTCTAATGTTTTCTTATATGCCATAAGTCCAGCTAATCCTAAAGCTTCATAATATGCTATTTGAACCTTAAAGCAAGCTACAACATCTAAAGTTTCATCTATAATTGATTTATTATATTCAAATATTGCTTCTTCTATTGATTTTCCATCTAAAATATGTGAAGGTATATATTCAACAGCTGTATCTAACCCTAAGCACACAACACCTCTTTCCTCAACTCTTTTATATAACTTATCCATTATAAAACTTTTCATATTAACTTCACCCTTCTTCTCTTATGATAATACTAAACTTATTTACTATATATTACTTTACCGCCCTTTATAGTCTTTACAATTTCTCCAAAGTATTTTCTTCCTTGGAAAGGAGTATTCTTACCTTTAGATGCAAATGCTTCTTTATCAATTGTTATTTCTTTATTTAAATCAACTAATACTAAGTCTCCATCTTTTCCAACTGAAATTATTCCTTTATTCATTTTAAGAATATTTGCTGGATTTTTAGACATTAACTCGCTTAATTTATTTATAGAAATACCATTATTTTTTACTAATTCTGTATAACAAATACTAAATGCAGTTTCTAATCCTACCATGCCTGGAGCACCATTTTTTTTATCTTCTTCAGTATGTGGTGCATGATCTGTACCTATACAATCAACAGTTCCATCTTTAATTCCTTTTATTATTGCATTAACATCTTCTTTTTCTCTTATTGGAGGATTTACTCTATAATTACTTATATCTGATGTTAATCCTATATGATGTGGTGTAACTTCACAAGTTACATTACTTCCTGTCTTTTTACTTTCTCTTATTGCATTAATTGATTCAACTGTACTTACATGAGCCATGTGTAATCTTGCACCAGTTACTTTAGCTAAGTATAAATCTCTTATAGTCATTAAATCCTCTGCTATTCTCATATCTATTTTAGAAAATGTTCTATCTTCTGCATGTGACATTATAATCCACTTATTTTCCTTTGCCTTTTCCATTGCCTTCATCATAATACTAGAATCCATAACTCCAACACCATCATCAGTTATTGCTATAAGTTCATTATCATCATTAAAAGCCCCTAAGTGTTCTATAGATTTACCATTAAAATTTTCTGTAATTGATACACATTGATGAACATCAATTAATCCTACTTCCCTTACTTTATTTCTAACGTATTCTACTACCTCCTTTGTTGAACAAATTGGATTAGTATTTCCCATTAAACATACTCCAGTATAGCCTCCTTTTACAGCTGCCTTAGATCCACTTTCTATATCTTCCTTATAAGTTAATCCTGGCTCTCTAAAATGAGCATGTGTATCTATAAAAGAAGGCATTACTGTATATCCCTTTGCATCAAGAATTTCCACTCCATTTTTATCTATATTTTTACCAATTTGATTTATTATTCCATCTATTATTAATATATCACCTTGAAATTTTCCATTAGCATCTATTACATTAGCATTTTTTATTAATAAATTCATATTTTTATACCTCACTTGGATTTATAATTTGTTCACAATATTCACATTTATAACTTCCCTTTTCTTTATCAAATAATTTAAAGCTATGGGGTATGTATTTTTCCACTGAAGTAATACAATTAGGATTTTGGCATATTAATATATTTTTTATTTCTTCTGGTAATTCTGGCTTTATTTTACTTATAATTATTTCATTTCTTACTTCATTTATAGTTATTCCTGGTGAAAGTAACCCAAGAACTGTATAATTTATTGTTTCTAAATTTTCAATTTTTATAATATCTTTTTTTCCAATCTTTTTGCTATCTGCATTTATAATTAAAGCAACTTGATGACCTAACTCATCTAAATGTAAATATCTAAATATCTTTACACCCATTCCAGCTTTTATATGATCTAACATAAATCCATTTTTTATACTAGTTATTTGTAACATTACACTCCTCCAATAACTTAACTATTAATGCCATTCTTACATACATTCCATATTCAGCTTGTTTAAAATATACAGCTCTACAATCATTATCTACTTCTGTTGCAATTTCATTTATTCTTGGAAGTGGATGCATTACTATCATATTTGATTTTGCCCTTTTCATTTTTTCATTATCTAATACATAACAATCCCTTAATCTTAAATATTCTTCTTCATTAAAAAATCTTTCTTTTTGAATTCTTGTCATATATAGTATATCTAATTCTTCAATTACTTCTTCTATATTCTCTACTTCTTTAAAATATATATTATTTCTTTTTAATACCTCTTCTTTTATATATTCTGGAATTACCAATTCCTTTGGAGATATAAGTATAAATTTAACATCTTTATATCTAGACATAGCCATTATTAACGATTGTACTGTACGTCCATTTTTTAGGTCACCACAAATCCCTATTGTATGACCTTCTAATTTTCCTTTTTGTGATTTAATAGTTAAAAGATCTGTTAATGTTTGAGTTGGATGTTGATGTCCACCATCCCCTGCATTAATAACTGGAACTGATGAATACATGCTTGCAACTTTTGCTGCTCCTTCTTTAGGATGTCTCATTGCAATTATATCTGAATAAATAGAAACCATTCTTATTGTATCTGCTAATGTTTCTCCCTTTGCACTGGAGGTTGAATTTGGTTCTGAAAAACCTAGTATTTTTCCTCCTAATCTCATCATAGCTGCTTCAAAGCTAAAACGTGTTCTAGTACTAGGTTCATAAAAAAGTGTAGCTAAAATTTTGCCGTCACAGATATGTGAAAATTCTTTTGGATTTGAAATAAATTTTTCTGCTAATTCAAAAATTTCATTAAGTTCTTCTTTTGAAAAATCCATTGGACTTATTAAATGTTTATTTTTCATTTTTTATAATCACTCCTTTTTAACATCACAGTGTTAAATTTAAAGAATACAAAAAAACCTCCCTTAGACATAAGGAAGGTATAGTAATCTTATACAATATGGGTATTATTACAGCTTCCTTATGAATCTCTCGGATTCTCTTAAAGGTTCTTTTTTGTTAGAATATCACTACATTCAAATTTTGTCAATGTAATTTAATTCCAATTATTCATTACTTCATCCCACATCATTTTTCCACACTTTGCTAAAGAAACAGTTCCATAAACACTATTAGGAATTCCTTCTGATAATACAGTAAAAGTAAATTTACCTTTTGGAAGTTCTAAGTATTCTGTATCATTTTCAACACCTTTTTTATCACCAGTTTTACTTGATATTTCAATTTTTAAATCATCTGGAATATATAAAGCTAATTTATTTTTAATTTGTTGTCTTCTTAATATATCAATAAGCATTTGCCCATTATCTTTTGATAAAAAGGTTCCATTTGATAAATGTTTCCATATCCTTGCTAAATCATATGCTGTTGTTATATTTTCAATATTTGAAACTACAGTTCTCTCATCATTTGTCTTTCTATTTAACTTTGTATTCTTTAATCCCATAGCTACTATATCTTCATTTATTTGTTCCATTCCTACTAAATCAATTATTTTATTTGCAGCAGTATTATCACTTTGTATTAGCATTATAACCATAAGTTCAAATACTGTATATTCCCTTTCATTAAATTCATGAATAATTCCTGTTCCATAAACCTTATCTTTACTTTGAATTTTAATCTTATCCATAAAATCAAGTTTCTTTTCTTCTACTGCTTTTATTAACGAAACAGCTATTGGAAGCTTCATACATCCAGCAGCTGTCATAGAAACGTTTTCATTGTATCCATACACATAACCACTTTTCAAATCTTCAAAAAAGAAACTATATTTTCCAATCCTTGATTCTAAATATTTCTTTATTTCTTTCATAATACCCTCCTAAATTTACTGATTCAATAAATTTCCTTTACTTTAATATAAGTATATCATATTGTCAGAATATTTTGAAGTATTTACTGTAAATTTTTTGATATCTTCTAAATTTGCATTTACTACTTTATAGTTTATTCACCAAATTTATATAATATAAAATAGTGACAGCTCAAAAGATTATCTTATTAATAAAATTACCCTTTGTATCTGTCACTATTTATATGCTTTATATCCAATTATTATTCTGCAAAAGTAATTCCTATCTTTTTAGCAACTTGTACTAATTCACCTTCTGGATTTACTTTCTTAGTATTTTGTCCTATTACATTTTCTAAAGTATCATTAGTTATAGTATCACCTTTTAAACAAACCATTTGTCCAAATTTTCCTTCAATAATCAATTCCATTGCTGCAACTCCATATCTTGTTGAAAGAATTCTATCATAAGTACAAGTATTTCCCCCTCTTTGTACATGTCCTAAAACAGTACATCTAACTTCATGATCTTTAATTAACTTTTCTAAATCATCAGCTAGTTTATTTCCAATTCCACCAAGCCTTATTGGATCTGGACTATCTGAAACTATTTTAGATACTACTACATCTCCATCTTTAGGTTTTGCTCCTTCTGCAACTACAATTATAGTAAAGTTTCTTCCTTCTGCTTCTCTTTGCCTTACTTTTTCTTCAATTTTTTTAATATCATAAGGTATTTCTGGTAAAAGAATTACATCTGCAGAACCTGCTATACCTGATTCTAATGCTATCCATCCAGCATTTCTTCCCATAACTTCACAAATCATAATTCTATGATGTGACTCTGCTGTTGTATGAAGTCTATCTAATGCCTCTGTTGCTACATCAATTGCTGTATTAAATCCAAATGTAACATCTGTTGATGATAAATCGTTATCAATAGTTTTAGGAACTCCAATTACATTAACTCCCTTTCTAGCAAAATCTCTAGCTGAAGTTAATGTTCCATCTCCACCAATTACTACTAAAACATCAACACCTTCTCTTTTTAAATTTTCATTTGCAACATCAGATACATCTTTCTTTACCATCACACCATTTTCTTCTACAAGGTAATCAAATAAATTATCTTTGTTAGAGCTATAAAGAATTGTACCTCCTCTATGCAATATTCCTGCTACTGAATCTAAATTTAAAGAAACAAAATCATTATTATATAATCCTCTATATCCAAACTTATAACCAATTACTTCAATACCATAATTTAATATTGCAGTCTTTGTTACGGCTCTTATTACAGCATTTAGGCCTGGACAATCTCCACCACCTGTTAATAAAGCTATCTTTTTAATTTTTTGTCCCATTTTTAATTCCTCCCACTCAAATTACTCAAACTATTACCTTCTAAGTACTATTTTCTTAAATTCAATTTTATTATATTTTTTCATAAAATTCAGAACATTTCTTTATAGAATATATTACCATATTTTATAAAAATTAGAAATAATTTTTGAGTATTTATTAAAAAAAATGAGAGATAAATTTTATTATCTCTCATTTGTATTAAAATGCTAATTCTAATCCATTAACATCAATAGTCATATTTTCATTATTAATATATTTATTATATATTTCTTTTATGATGTTATAATTTTTTGTAATTAATTCTTTTGATTCATTATCTAATAAATTACTCATTTCATTATATGCTGATTCAATGTTTGAATATGCTCTCCATATATCTTTATCTACCATAGCATAATAACATGCAGCATTATTTAAAGCTAAAACATCATTTGCATTAATATTATAAGCTTCTTTTATATTTTCAATTGCATTACCATATTTTCCTTCATTATAGTAAATTGTTCCTAACGCCCTATAATATTTACTATTCTTACTTATAGATAAAGCTTTTTTTAAATCTAAAATTGCTTCTTTGCTATTTCCTTGTTCAAATTTTAATAATGCTAAGTCATAATATATTTCTGGATTATTATTGCTTAAATTTAGTGCAAGTTCATAATATCTCTTAGCTAATTCTAAATTATTATTTAAATTTTCTTGTAATTTTGCTACATTCATAATTAAATTGTAATTATATGGCTCATTATATATAGCTGTTCTTATATAACCTTCACCCTTATCACTACTTTTTGTTTTATATAATATATTAGCCATTAAAATATATGAATTTTCATATTTACTATTTCTCACTATTGCTTCAGTACATAATTCTTTTGCTTTATCATATTGTTCATTATTAAAGTTTTTCCAAGCTTCAACATATGATTCTACATATGAATCCTTATTTAGCTCACTAGTGTTAATGCAAGTATTTATTTCATTTATTACCTTACTATTAAAATCATTAATATTTTTATCAAAAGATTTAATTTCCTCAAGCCAAGCCTTATATGCCTCAACTTTTGGATTTTCTTCTGATAATTCAGTTACCTTTTTTAATAATGAATTTTTATCAAATTCACATACTTCCATTATTACATCATATATCTTTATTTCATTTTTATTTAACTCATATGCTAATCTTAAATTATGTAATCCACCTTCATAATCCTTTAACATAAGTTGCATTTTACCTAAAACAGCTAAGTCATATGCATCTTCTAAATCAATTGGATATGTTTTAACTATTTCTTTAGCTAAATCTTTTTGGTCAGTTGCTAAATATACTGCAAACATTGTTTTTAATAACGGTTTATATGTATTATATGTATTTAAATAATATTCTCCTAGCCTTTCAGCTTGTTCAAGATTATTATTCATATAAAAAGTAAATATAACTTTATTAATTAATTCTTTATCTTGCTCTAAGTATTTTTCTCCATCTTCAAGCATTATCTTATCTCTTTTTATTATAGCTTCTTTTAATAAATTATTTGACTTTGTTAAGTTACCTTGAATAGAGTAAATTTCTGCTGTTTTAACAGTCCAAATAGGCCAAGTTTCCTTCTTTTGCATTTCCATATATTCATTTATAGCTTCATCATATTTACCATCATAGTAATATTTCTCTGCTTTATTTTCTGTTATTGTAGTTGTCTTTGCTCCCATTATACTTTGAGTACCAACTAAGACCACGAAAGCAAATAATATAGAAAGACTTAATGTAGTTATTGTTTCAAAATATTTGCCTTTTTTTATTTTTTTATTTTTACCTAAGGAGTCATTTGTATTCTTTTTCATAATCCCTCCATTTGTTTATTCTTTATTTATAATATATAATTTTAACAAAAAAAGTACTCTTTTTCAAATAATAATTTATTTTTCTACATTATATTCAAATTTATGTAATTAAAAATGGCAAACTTTGATTTATTTTTATTATTTTACTCAAAATCACTTAATTTGCCATTATTGTAAATCTCACCTTTTTTTATTTACAAGCTTATTTTCTAAAATTGCAACTACTTCATACATTATAAATGCAATTACTGATAAAATAACAATACTCATCATAACCATATCTAATTGAGCAATTTGACCTCCATATATTATTAAAAAGCCTAATCCTTCTCTTGCCACCAAGAATTCACCCATTATTACTCCTACCCATGAAAGTCCTACATTTATTTTCAAAGCAGATATAATTACTGGTATTGATGCTGGAAAAACTAAATATCTTAACTTTTGCCATTTATTTGCTTGAAATGTTGTCATCAATAGCATTTTACCTTCATCAACTTCATTAAAACCAGTTAAAACACTTATTATAGTTGTAACAATCGATATTAATAATGCAATTGTAATAATTGCTGGAGTTCCATTCCCAACCCAAAATATAATAATTGGAGCAAGTGCAACCTTTGGCAAAGCATTTAACACTACTAAATAAGGATCTAATACTTTAGATGCTGTCTTAGATGCCCATAATATTATTGCAATAATTACCCCTAAAATAGTTCCTAACATAAATCCAATTATAGTTTCATAACAAGTTACCCATATATGCCTAAATAATGTACCTCCATTAACAAAACTAATTAATGATTTTACTATTCTGCTTGGACTTGATGTTAAAAATGGGTCAATCAATTTTAATTTAGCTGCAACTTCCCAAAGTGCAATAAATATAACCAATATTGCAATTCTTATTATTCCTATTTTCCACTTATTTCTTTTTACCTTTTTTAAATATACTTCATGTTCTTTTTCCATATTAATTATCCAACTCCCCCCATAGTTTTCTAAAATACTCATTATATTCTGATTCTTTTCTTTTATCGAAAGGAGTTGCATCTTTATTTTCAAATTTTATATTTACATCTTCTTTAATTGTTGCTGGTCTATTACTTAAAATTATAACTCTATTAGACATTACTATTGCTTCACCTAAATCATGAGTTACCATTATTGCTGTTTTCTTTTCTCTTTTAATTATTTCATACACATCATCTGTCATCTTTAATCTGCTTTGATAATCTAAAGCAGAAAATGGCTCATCAAGCAATAATATTTCTGGTCTTAATACCAATGTTCTTATTAAAGCTACCCTTTGCCTCATTCCTCCTGACAACTGCTCAGGTTTATGCTCTTCAAATTTATTTAACCCATAACACTTTAATAAGCTTTCTGCATATTTTATGTTTTCTTTTGTATATATCTTTTTAATCTTAAGTCCTAACAATACATTTTCTCTAACTGATAACCAAGGAAATAAATAATCCTTTTGAAACATATATCCCATTTTATCTAAATTATTTTTTATTGATGAATCTGAAAATTTTACTTCTCCACTAGATGGAATTAGTATTCCACTTATTATATTAAGCAAGGTTGACTTTCCACATCCTGAAGGACCTATAATACTTACAAAATCTTCCTTTTCAACCTTAAAACTTATATTTTTTATGGCTTCTGTAGTACCATCTATAGTATGATAGTTCATATTTACATCTTTTACTTCTAAGAGACTCACTTTACCACCACCAATCATTTTATATCTATTTAGTTACTTATTTTTAAAATTTTTATTATTTTCTATTTTACTGCTTGTTTTGCAAATGAATTGTTAACAATAATATTAAAATCAGGTCTTTCAGTAATTAAACTTTCATCATATCCTTGTATAATATCCATTAATTTATTTAATCCATCTTCACTTACTTCAGGTGTTTCTGAATATGCTTCTATATTTTTGTAATTATCAATTACTTTAACTATTACTTCCTTATCTGTTCCTGGAAAAAATGAAATAATTGAATCTGCTACTTCTTCACTTGTATGTTGTTGAACCCATTGTTGTCCCTTATAAATTGCATTAGTAAATTTTTGAATTATCTCTGGATTTTCATCCATATAGGATTTAGTTGTATAAAAACAGGTATATGAAATATTTCCTGCTTCATTACCTATTGATGAAACTATATTTCCTGCACCATCTTTTTCAATCATAGTTGCTGTTGGCTCAAATAATGCAACATAATCTCCAATTCCTGATTTAAAGGCACCTGCTGTAGCTGTAAAATCTACATTAGTAACCATTTTCACATCATTTTCTGGATTTAACCCATTTTGTTTTAATACATATTCTAGAGCCATTTCTGGAATTCCACCTGGTCTTCCACCAATTATTTCTTTACCCTTTAATGATGACCAGTCAAAATTTTCCTCTTCTTCTCTTCCAACTAAAAATGAACCATCCCTTTGTGTAAGTTGTCCAAATACTACTGGATAATCCTCTCTCCCTTGATTGTAAATATAAACAACTTGCTCTGGTCCTGAAAAGCCAATATCCACATTACCGCTTAACAATTGTTGCATAGTCTTATCTGCACCTTGTCCAGTTGATAAGTCTATTGCAAGTCCTTCTTCTTCAAAGAAACCTTCATTTATTGCAACATACATTGGTGCATAAAATACAGATCTTACAACTTCATTTAATCTTATGGTTTTTAAATTTGTACTTTCAGTTCTTTTATTATTTACCTTACCACATCCCATAAAAGTAGCACCTATTATTGCTATTACACTAAATATAGCTGCAATACGCTTAAAGCATTTATTCATATCTACTCCTTTTAGATATTTTTTATATTGTTATGATTTATATTATGATTTATAATTATTTTTTGTTAACTAACAGTAATCGTTTTATACCTTTATTTTTCACATTTCTATTTAATTTTCTAACATAAAATATACTTTTCAACTTCTAGACACAATATTTTTTTGTATTATACTATAAATAGTAGATTTTAAAATTACATAATAATTTAAGGAGGCCTATCTATGAAATTTTTTAGAGAATCTATTTTGATTCTTTCAATTTATTTTGCAGGAGAATTAGTTTCTAAACTACTTCATCTTCCTATCCCTGGAAATATTATAGGAATGATATTACTATTTTTATTATTAACCTCTAACATAGTAAAAGTTGAAAAAGTTGAACCATTAGCTAACTTTTTTTTAGATCATTTAGCCTTTTTCTTTATTCCAGCATCTGTAGGACTAATGACTTCATTTGCTGATTTAAAAAGTAGTTTATTTAAAATTATACTATTATGCATTATAACTACAATAATAGTATTATCAGCTACAGCTTTAACAGTAGAATTTATTTGTAAAAAGAAATCAAAACATGATAATGATGATAATAATGATTTTCTTAATAAAAAGGAGGCTTAATTAAATGGAGATAATTTCAAATAATATGTTTTTTGGAATATTTATATCTTTAATTGCATTTGAAATAGGATTATTTATTTATAAAAAAACAAAATTACCCATCTTTAATCCACTTTTAACTGCAACTATATTAATAATTTGCTTTTTAAAAATATTTAATATAGATTTTGATACTTATAATAATGGTGGACAATTTATAAATATTTTTCTTGGACCTGCAACTATAGTTTTAGCTGTGCCACTATATAAAAAACTTAATTTACTTAAAGAAAACTTTTTACCTATATTTTCTGGAATATTAGTTGGAAGCTTAGTTAGTGTATTATCTGTAATTTCTATTGCAACATTTTTGGGATTAGACAATAGTTTAACTGTTTCTCTATTATCTAAAAGTGTAACTACTCCTATTGGTATTGAAATAACTAATTCTCTTGGTGGAAGTTCTTCAATTACTGTTCTTGCTATAGTTTTATCTGGAATAATTGGTGCAATAGTTGGACCTACTGTATTTAAAGTTTTAAAAATTAATAATCCAATTTCAAGGGGTGTATCATTAGGAACTGCTTCTCATGCTGTTGGAACATCAAAAGCATTAGAAATAGGTGAACAAGAAGGTGCTATGAGTTCATTGTCAATAGGTGTAGCCGGAATAGTTACAGTATTTTTAGCACCATTATGTTATTCCTTATTATCAATATTTATAAAATAATAATTTATTTTTCTTAAAAGGGCTATGCACTAAAAGTTAGTACACAGCCCTTTTGCTCAATTAATCTATTATCTTTTCAAAATAAAATAGCCAGCAACTATATAATTGCTGACTATTATTCTCTAATTTATAAATTCAAATTTCCAACTATAATATCCTGTCTTTTCATCTTTTTCATATCTTAAATATGCAGAAAATAAAGTTCCCTTTTTACTTCTTAAATTTCTAAATCCAACCTTTCCATTTTTAAGAAGCAATTCAACCATTTCCTTAGTTACCATTTTACCTAACGACTCAATGAACTTATCATTTTTCCAAATAGTATATGTGCATCCATTTTTCCAATTAATGCATCCAAATCCCTTTTCACCTTCAATTATTGAATTGCCACATACAGGACATTTTCCTATTTCTTCTGCCCCTTCTGGTTTTTCAACCTTAAACTTATGAAGCATAGAATTATCATTTTTAATTTTTTCTACAGATTGTCTTGTAAAATCATAAATTAAATTTAAAAAATCTTCTTTTTTAAACTTTCCCTTTTCAATATCAGCTAATGTTTTTTCTAACCTTCCTGTATATTCTAAATCCAATAATTCCCTGGCTGGAAATATCTCCACAATAGTTCTACCTAATTCTGTTGTTGTTAAACTTTTTCCCTTTGTTTTAATATATCCTATATCTTTAAGCTTCTTTATTGTTTCTGCTCTAGTTGCTGGTGTGCCTATACTAAATCCGCTTAAAATTGCTTGCATCATTTCTTCAGTATTTTTTTCATCATTTTCTTCTTCATCTTTATCATTTTTAAATGATTTTCCACAAGTCTCCATGACTCTTAAAAGAGTTTTTTCAGTATGATATTTAGGTGGTTTTTTAGTTACCTTATTGACTTTACTATCTACTATATCTAAATTTTCTCCTTTTTCAATCAAAGGTAATATAGTATCTTTAGTTTCTATTTTTTCAACAACTCTCCATCCCTTAACAATTTCTACCTTTCCCTTAGAAATAAATTCACCTTTTAAATGTTCATCATTAACCTTTAATGTGATTTTAGTTTCTTCAAATTCAGCAACTGGCATAAATTGCATTATAAATCTATTTTTTATAGCATTATAAACATATTGTTCTTCTGTACTTAATCCTTTTGGGATTACATATGTAGGAGTAATTGCACTGTGACTTTCAACCTTTGAATTATCAAATACTCTTTTAGATTTAATAAATTTTATTTCTTCTTCATAAGGTAACCCCTTTTTATGAGTTTCTAAAACTTTTTGGGCCTTATCTACTAAACTTTCTTCTAAAACACTACTTGCAGTTCTAGGATATGTTATAAGCTTCTTTTCATATAGTCCTTGAGCAACCTTTAATACCTTATCAGAAGTCCACCCTTTATATTTACTCGTTATATATCCTTGTAAATTAGAAAGATTAAATAGACTTTGTGGATATTCCCTCTTCTTTTCAATTTCTTTATCTATTACTACAGCTTGTTTTTCTTTTAATATTTTAGTTAAATTATCTAAATAATCTTTTTTCTCAAACTTTTCAGATCCATTTTCATAATAAAGGCTTTCAAATTCTATATTATCTTTAGACTTTAAATTAATTAATAATTTAAAATATGATGATTCTTTAAAGTTTTCAATTTCTTTATCTCTATCATAAATTATCTTTAAAGTTGGCAATAAAACCCGTCCTATGTTAATAGTCTTTTTTTCACTTGCTCCATACCTTAAAGTTGCAACTGATGTTAAATTAATACCTATAGTCCAATCTGCCAATTGTCTTCCTATTCCTGCATCTTGAAGTGGCTTCATATCACTATTTGGTTTTAAATTAGCCATTCCCTTTTTTACTTCATCCTCAGTCCATTCATTAAGAAGAAGCCTGTAAATAGGCTTCTTTATATCATAATGAATAAATAACTCATCTGAAATAACTTGACCTTCCCTGTCAAAGTCAGTTGCAGAAATAACCCCATCAACATCATCTCTATCAATTAAGCTCTTAATAATATTTATTTGCTTTTCTGCACCCTTATCAACAACTTCTCTATTGCTACTATCACATTTTATTTTGTACTTAAAATCTTCTGGAATAAATGGAAACTTTTCCATTCTCCATCCCTTCATATTTTCATCATAATCCTTTGCATCATATAATTGAAGCAAATGACCAAATGCCCAAGTTACTAAATAATCGTCGCCTTCATAAAATCCATCTCTTCTAGTTTTTATTTTATATGCATCTGCTATATTTTTAGCAACTGATGGTTTTTCTGCTATTATTACTTTTTTCAAAATACTCTTCTGCTACTCAAAATATACCAATATCAAGATTTTTCCTTAAAGCTACGTGTATTACATAGTTTATTTTATAGATAAAATCTATTTACAATTCTTAACTCATAAAACATTGTATTTATTAAGATATTTTGTCTAGTAGCCTCCCCTTTCTTTTTTTATTTCTTAATTTTAAACTTTCATACTTTATATTGAATATATAATTTATACTCTTATATAAGTTACTATATTTTTATTACTAGTTGTAAATATTTAAATACATATAATAAATAAATCTAAGCTCCAAATAAAGTCAAAACTCTACTTGAAGCTTAATAATTCTTTTTATATTTTATCTTATTTAATTTTATAATTCAAATTTAATTAATTACATTTCATTAAACATCCAAATATAAAATGTTAAGTATGTTGCAAATACTGTCCATAAAATATAAGGAATCATTAATATTCCTGCTATTTTATCAGTCTTAAAAAATTTAATAACAGTTATAATTATAAAAATTAGCAAAATAATAATTAATATAAATGAAATTCCATATAATCTAAAATTAAAAAATATAATTGACCATAAAAAATTTATAAGTAATTGCACTAAGTAATTAAAATAACCATTATAGTCATTTTTTCCTTGCTTATTATTCATATATATTCTATAAGCTGCAAGGCCCATCATTATATACAAAATAGTCCATACTATAGAAAATACAAAAGCAGGAGGTGTTAGTATACTTTTTTTTAACGAACCATATGTACTCATTGAATCTTTAGTTATTAAGGAAATTATTATTCCCCCTACTAAAGGTATTGCAAGATTTTTTAATAATCCTATTAACTCAAATCTTCCATTAACACAAAATATTTTTTTAAATATATTATTTCTTTTATTAACTTTCTTTTTCCCATCATTAACTTTATTTTTCTTACTCATAATCATCACCTCTTTAATTTACTATTAAAATATATGTTACTTAAAGGTAAATAATGTTTATGAGTGTTTAAATTCTATACCATTACTTTGCTTTCTTTTTTAAGAATTTCATTACACCATTTTAATATATCTTCAATTACCTCATCCTTATTGCTTTCATTTAACATTTCATGTCTTCCATCTTTATATAATTTATATCTTAAGTTTTCTATACCTAAATCTTTATAACATTCATATAATCTTATTATACCTTTACCAAAATCTCCTACTGGATCCTTATCGCCAGCAAAAATTAATACTGGTAAATCCTTAGGTATTAATTTTAAATTTTCCTTTTCATTAATTTTCCATAATCCTCTTATTAAATCATAGTAATATGATGTTGTACATACAAATCCACATTGAGGATCTGCTATATATTTATCAACTTCTTCATCTACTGAACATAACCAATCATAATCAGTTCTATTTGGCTTAAAATTAGAATTAAAATCACCAAATGATAACTTATCCATAACCTTACTTTTAGCTTTTCTTCCTCTTAAAATCATTTCATCTCTTGAAATTATTATTCCAAGTTTTGTTATAGGATCAGGTCTTCCATTTGTTCCTGATAAAATTACTCCATCAATTTTATCACCATATAATTCAATATATCTTTGACTTACAAATGACCCCATACTATGCCCAAATAATATTAATGGTAATTCTTCATTTTCTTTTTTTATTATATCACTTAATTCTTTAACATCTTCTACAAGTAAATCAAAGCCTTCTTTGTCAGCTATATAACCCCTCTCTTCCTCACTCTTTGATGTTTCTCCATGTCCTCTATGATCATGAGCATATACAATAAATCCATTTTCAGAAAACTTCTTAGCAAAGTAATCATATCTACATGCATATTCAGTCATTCCATGAGATATTTGAATTACTCCCTTTGCTTCTCCTTCTGCTTCCCATTTGTAACATTTTATTTCTTTTCCTTCTTTATCGATAAATGAAAATTTTTTCAAGTCGCCCATCTCCTCTTTAGTTTTTAATTTAAGATTTTACTTTAATTATGTTACTCACCTTATCTACTGTCAATATAATATAAATCATATTAAATATTTATTCATATTTGTAGCATATTTTTATTTATATTTTTTTTAATTAAATTTAATTTTACTAACAACTTTCATTTGTTAAAATGCAAGTTTATGTTATACTATTTTTAGTATTGATGTAATATTAAAAATAATATTATATAATTTAAGCTATAAGTCTATTTTTATGTTATTATAGTTTAATATTTTACTAATAATGAAATAAATTGTTTTTGGGTGGTGAAAAAAAATTAATATTAAGTCAATTCTCAGTATATTAGCAACAAAATTTACATTATTTCTTACTAAAACCATTTTAAAAGGGGGTACTACTTTCCCTGGAAGAGTTGCATTAAAATTAGATAAAAATATTTTATCTACTGTTTCTAAGGGATATAAAGTAATACTTGTCACAGGAACTAATGGTAAGACTACTACTACAAGCATGATTTATAATATCATTAAAGAAAAAGGCTATTCAGTAATAACTAATAATACTGGTGCAAATCTTTTTCCAGGGATAGTTACTACCTTTGTAGAAAACTATAAGTTTTTTAACAAAGCTGAAGATAAATATGCTGTTATTGAAGTAGATGAAGCAAATTTAAAATTTATAACAAAATACCTTACTCCTGAAATAATTACTGTAACAAACTTATTTAGAGATCAATTAGATAGATATGGTGAAGTTTATACTACATTATCTAAAATTTTAGAAGGTATAACTCTTGTTCCAACAAGTAAGTTAATTTTAAATGGTGATGAATCATTACTTGGTAAGCTTGATGTAAAAAATCCATTAGTTTTTTATGGTTTTAAAATACCAATAAATGAAAATAAAACTATTGATGTTAATGCAGATTCGAAGTTCTGTAAATTCTGTAAGACACCTTACAGCTATAACTTTGTTACATATAATCATTTAGGAGATTATTACTGTACAGGCTGTGGATATAAACGTCCTACTCTAAAATATGGTGTAGATGAAATAGTAGAATTAACAGCAGAAAGCTCTACTGTTAAATTTGGAGATACTAAAATATTTTTAGGTCAATCTGGTGTATATAATATTTATAATGCTCTTTGTGCTTATTCAATAACTAAAGAACTTAATATTGATGACTCTTGTATAAAAAAATCTTTAGAAAGTCAAAGTTCTAGTTTTGGAAGACAAGAAATAATAAATATTGATGATAAAGAAGCAAAAATAATATTAGTTAAAAATCCAGCAGGCTATAATCAAGCTTTAGATACACTTTGCTTAAATAAAGAACCATTTTCTTGTGCATTCTTATTAAATGACAATTATGCAGATGGAAGAGATGTTTCTTGGATTTGGGATGTTAATTTTGAAAATTTAAATAATGTAAAATTAGATGAAGTATATGTATCTGGTCTTAGAACTTTTGATATGGCTGTAAGATTAAAAACTGCAGGTATTTCACCTTCTAAATTTGTTATTGAAGAAGAATATGAAAATTTAACTAATCAAATTAAAAATGGTAAAAACAAAAAGATATATATCCTTGCAACTTATACAGCAATGATAAATTATAGAAAATACTTACATTCTAAAGGATATATTAAAAATCTTTGGTAGTATAAGGAGGCTATTATGGAATTAAATATTTGTCACCTTTATCCCGATTTATTAAATGTATATGGTGATGTTGGAAATATATTAATTTTAAAGCACAGAGCTGAAAATCGTGGAATTAAAGTTAATGTAATTAACGTTTCAATTAATGATGAATTTAATGCAGATGACTATGATATAGTGTTTTTTGGTGGTGGCCAAGATTATGAACAATCAATAGTTTCTAATGATTTAATGACTAATAAAAAAGATGAATTATCACGTTATATTAATAATGGTAAAGTTTTAATTGCAATTTGTGGTGGTTATCAATTATTAGGTAAATATTACACTGCTCCTAATGGAGAAAAAATTCAAGGATTAGGAATATTAGATATTTATACTGAAGCTGGTAATACTAGATTTATAGGTGATACTATAATTTACAATGAAGATTTTAATGAAACCTATGTTGGATTTGAAAATCACTCAGGAAGAACTTATTTAAATGGATTAAAACCACTTGGTAAATGCATACATGGATATGGAAACAATGGCTCTGATGGTTATGAAGGATGTATTTATAAAAATACTTACTGCACATACTTCCATGGATCTTTACTTGCTAAAAATCCTGAACTTGCTGATAGATTTATTAAAACTGCTTTAGAAATTAAATATTCTGAAGTAGCTTTAGAAAAGCTTGATGATTCATTAGAATTAAAAGCAAAAGAAGTAATGATTAACAGATTAAATAATAATCAAAAATAATATTAACTTAGAAAAAGGATGGGGAAATTTATGTCAAGAAAATTTTTAAAATCAGTTGCCTTAACGCTGTGTTTATCAGTAGCAGTACCTTTATTTAATACTATTAATGCTTTTGCAACAACTCAACCAAGTATAATGGGTGAATCTGCTATAACTATGGATTTAGATACTGGTGAAATTATTTACTCAAAAAATGCTGATGAAAAACGTTCACCAGCTAGTACAACTAAACTTTTAACATCATTATTATTTGCAGAAAATAAAAGTAAATCTGATTCAATTCCCTATAGTGCTAACTCAGCTGCTTTAAAAGAAACAACTTTAAATAATTTTATTGGTAATACTGCAAAACCTGGTGATACTTTAACTGCTAATGAAGTTATGGATGCAGTTATGGTTTATTCAGCAAATGATGCTGCTATTATGATGGCTGAATCTGTTTCTGGATCTGTTGCTTCATTTGTTAAATTAATGAATCAAAGAGCTAAAGATCTTGGTGCAGAAAATACAAACTTTGTTAATCCAAATGGATTAGAAACTGATCCTAATAATCATAATGTTACTACTGCTTATGATTTAGCTCTTATTGCTAAAGCAGCTTATGCTAATGATTGGGTAAGAGAATCTATGGGTCTTGCAAAAACTTCTGTTACTTTAAATGGTAAAATAATTTATATAGAAACTAGAGATAAATTATTAGGTATTGATGGTAATGTTGGTGGAAAAACTGGTAATGAAACTAAAGCTGGTCATTGCTTTGTTGGTTATTACAATAGAAATGGAAGAAATTTAATTACTGTTGTTTTAGGTTCTTTATACGGTGCAGATGGAATGAATGTATTTAATGATACTCAATCAATAGCTGATTATAGCTATTCTGCTGAAAAAACACAATATAAAGCTGCTGGTACTGAAGTTTCAAGTGTTGAATTAAATTATAAATTATTTAGATTTTTTGGTCCAACAAAAACTATAACAGCACCTGTTGTTTTAGACCAAGATATAAATTATTATCAAAATGATTATAATGATACTCATTCAACTTTAGAAGTTCCTTCTAATGAACTAAATGCATGGAAAGTTGCTTCTAACAATACTGTTAATTTAGTTTATACTTCTGGTTCTCATAGCGAAACTTTAAAAGGTTCTATTACATTAAGTACAGGGCAATTACTAAAAGCTAATATTGGTATTTATGTTCTTAGTCTATTAATAATAGTTTTAATTGTGGTTTTAATTATTGTTATAATTAAATTAATGATGAATTCTAAGAGACGTAAAAAAAGCAGAAGAAGATATTCAAGATATTAATTAAATTTGGCAACAAGTACTTAACTCAATAAGAGTTATAATTTTCTAAACTTAAGGCTACATTATATTGAATTTGTAAATTCAAATATAATGTAGCCTATTTATATTTTTATTTAATTAATTTTTAAATAGAAAAATTATTTCTTAGGTAATTACTAACTAAATACTGCTGTTACCCATTCATTAGTTTGATGTTTACTTTGAAGTTTAAATCCATAACTTTCTACATTTTCTTTAACTTCATCAAAACTCCATTCAACAAGTCCTGAAACTAATAAATTTCCATTCTCATTTAAATGATTCTTTATGTACTCCATAAACATTTTAGTTTCTTCCCCACCAATATTTATGAATATCCAATCAAAATTTTCTTTAATTAAAGTTTTATCTTCTAATATATTACCTACTACAGCTTCTATATTGGTTAAATTATTTAATGATGCATTTAACATCACTTCGTCTTCGACATCTCTTATATCAACAGCTACAACACTTTTTGCACCTGAAATAGATGCAGCAATTGAAAGAATTCCTGATCCTGTTCCAATATCTAAAACAGTTTTATTTTTTAAATTTAAATCATTTAAAATTAATTTTAATATATCTTGAGTTGTTTCATGAAGTCCTGTTCCAAAAGCTCCTTGAGAAATAAAATTAATTTTTGTTTTTCCTTCAAATTCTTCATCTGGACTAGCTATAACATACTTATCATCTAAATGAATTGCTGGAAAATCATATATAGTGTAATCATAATTATTTTCTTCTACACTTATATAATCCATTTCTAATATATTTTTTAATTTTTCTTTAAATTCTTCTAATCCATCCTCTTCTTCAAAGGCAACCTTTAAGACTATTTCTTCATCTTCTCTTTCTATATATCCATATCCATAATCATCCGTTGTTATTTCCAATGGATTTTCATAAAAAACATTATAAACATCGTTTATTGCAAGTTTTTCTATAGTTGAATCTAACTTCTCATAAGGAAGCTTATATGATATAATGAACATTTTTATCCCTCTTTTCTATAATATATTTTTTTAATTTGCATAAATATAGTAAAATTATAACTATAATTTAAAAAATATTTTCTTCTTTACATTTTATTTTAACTATTTAAAGTTTTCAATAAAAAACTACATATATCTAATTAACTTTATATATTATTTTAATATTAAATTAAATATATTTAAGATTCAGCAATCAGCTATATCTCGAAAATAAAGTTTTAAATAAAAAACTTATCCATTCTTATACATACAAAAAAAGAGTCTAAAGACTCTTTTATTTAATGAAAACTGATTTTATTATTTTAAATATTTCTTTTACCATATCATAATTGTTAATAATATTTTCTTTAGTTACAATTGCATCTGCAGTAAAATCTGTAGCAACTTCACTTATATCTTTAATATTATCAGTTATTTCAACCATATTCTTACTTACAACAGGTAATTTATCACATGTATATTCAATATTTTTCTTATTATTTTCTAATATTTCTAAAACATTACTTATTGTTTTATTTAATTTAAGTAAAAATATAATACCTAATACTAGTATACATATTAATAATACAAATATTATTCCCATAAAAAGATTATTTAGGCTAATATACATTTCTTCACCTTATATATTACTTTCAACAGTTTCTTCAGTTGAAACTTCTTCTGTTAAAGCTTGTTCATTTTCTACTTCTTCTGAAGTAACAGCTTCTTTATTTTTTCTATCCTTTAAATAATCCTTTATTTTGCTTTTAGCTTCTTTTACATTATTTTTTAAATTTTCTGATTGCTCTATAGTTTTTGCTTTTGCATTATTTACTTTTTCTTTTATATCATCTCTAGTATCTTTCCCAGATTTAGGTGCTAATAATATTCCAGATAAAGCACCAATACCACCACCAACTACTGTTGATAACACTGCAGCTTTAACTATTTTTTTTCTTTTTTCTTTTCTTTTCTTTTCAATTAAATTATATAAAGCCATTAATAACTCCTCCATTTTTTTAGATTTTTTACTATCTTTCGACTAATTATACCATATTTTTATCTAAACTTCTATTTTTTTTGTAATTTTTTAATTGTCTTTTATTTTTTGCATTTTTTCCTTTTCTACTTTCTGTTTTTTTACGTATAGAATATCCAAATGATCCAAGTGGTTTTGAATCTAAACCAAAATACTCTCCATGTGAATATGCAATTAAATTGGCTTTTTCAAAATGTATTTTACCCTTTTCGTCCAATAAATTTTCATTAACCTTAACATTTATTACATCTAATAAAAACATATCATGAGTACCTAATGGAGTTATTGATTTTAATTTACACTCTAATGCAACTGGCGAAATTTCTAAAGATGGTGTATCTATAGCAACACCAGAATTTAACTTTAATCCTAATTTAGATATTTTATCTTCTCTTTTACCACTTACAACTCCACAATAATCTGTTATCTTAACCATATCCCTAGTTGTAAGATTAATTACACATTCTTCACTTTCTTTTATGTATTCATATGATAACCTTTCTGGTCTTATTCCTACCGCTATCACAGGAGGTTTTGTGCAAACAGTACTTACCCATCCTATAGTAAATACATTTGTTTTTCCTTCTTTATTAATGCTTGTCACTAATACTACAGGTGTAGGATTTAACATAACACTACCCTTAAAATTAATCTTATTCATATTTACATTCTCCTAAAAAAATACTATATTTAATTTAAACTTTAATATTATTATCTACTTTATTATAAAAATTTTTACACTTTAAATTTTATTAAAATAAACTATTACTAATTTAAATAATATATAAATTTCAACTTTTACTTACATAAAATTCACACCTTTTGAAATTTTTCTAAACGATTATAACATAGTTTTCTATAAATTGCGAAATAAATTAGCTTTAGTTAGTAGTTTTGGATGGGGCTGTCGCACTAAAACTTTTATACACAATATATTGTTTAAAAAAATAAAAATTAATACGATATATTATAGTATTTATTCTTAATGCGACATCCCCTTTAAATATATTTTTCTAAAATTCAGCCTAAGCTGAATTTTCACCTCAACTCTTAACTCCTAACTAAAAAAAAGAAGCCTTTGGCTCCTTTTTACTCATAAAGAAATTTATAAATATTATATCTAGTATTAACTTTATCAACATACTTTTTGGTTTCCTTGAAAGGAATATATGTTAAGTTTTCTCCATCACTAGAGTATTCTGGATTGTTAAGCCACTTAGTTACATTTCCACTACCACCATTATATGCCGCTAATGCTAAACTTAAATCATTAAATTCAATCAATAAATTATTTATATACCAACATCCAAATTTAATATTTATTTCTGGATCAAATAACATTTCAACTTTAAAATTATCAACCTCTAATTTACTTGCAATCCATTCTCCTGTAGAATCCATTATTTGCATTAATCCTTTTGCACCTTTATTTGATTCAACATTCTCATTAAAGTTACTTTCTGTTTTAATAACTGCTAAAACTAAATATGGATCCAAATCATATTGGGCGCTATATTGTTTTACTAAGCTATGATACTTTTGTGGATAAATATATTTTTTTATCACACTTTTTCCTTCAGCTAAAAGTAAAATTAAAACAATTAACCAAATAATAATTTTTTTAAACTTCATTCCCTCTCCCTACTTTGAAATAGATTAAATAGACTTTATAAATTCAATTAATAAATCAACTTGTTCTTTAGTTTTTGCTAGTGTATCATTATTTTCAATAACTATATTTGCAAAATCCTTTTTTCTATCTAAAGGCATTTGTGAATTAATTCTGTTAATTGCATCTTCCCTCATTAAAGAATCTCTTGATCTTACCCTTTGAATTTGTGTATTATTATCTACCCAAACTAAGATAACATAATCCATATCTTTATGCAAATCATTCTCTATTAATGTAGGTGCATCTAAAATAACAATTTTTGTTTTATTTTCTTCTAGTTTATTTAAGGTATCCTTTATTTCATTTTTTATATATGGAAGTATAATTTCCTCATACTTTTTTCTTTGCTTTGGAAATCTAAAAATATGATTACCAAATTCCTTTCTACGGAATTCTCCTCTCCAATCAAAAAAACCTGAACCAAACTCAATTTTTACTTTTTCTAAAATCTCTGGATATTTTACAAGTACTTCCTTAGCTATTACATCTGCATCAACAACTTCAAATCCAGCTTCTTTCAGCATAAATGATACTGTACTTTTTCCTGACCCTATTCCTCCAGTTAATCCTATTTTTATCATTTTTACCCCCTATTTTACATCATACCATGTATTTCCTATATTTGTATCTACCTCTAATGCTACTGACATATTTAATACATTTTCCATTTCTTCTTTTACAAGTGATTTAACAATTTCAAGTTCATCATGCTTAACATTTAAAATAAGTTCATCGTGTACTTGAAGAATCATTTCACTTTGTAAATTTTCTCTTTTCATTCTATTATACACCTTAACCATTGCAAGCTTTATAATATCTGCAGCACTTCCTTGAATTGGAGCATTCATTGCTAATCTTTCCCCAAGGGCTTTTACAATTTTATTTGATGATTTTATTTCTGGAATAAATCTTCTTCTATTTAATACTGTTAAAACATATCCCTTTTCTTTTGCTTCTTCCTTAACACTTTCTAAATATCCTTTAATTTTAGGATATCTATCAAAGTAAATCTCCATATATTCAGAAGCTTCCTTTTTAGTTATCTTTAAATCCTGTGAAAGACTAAAATCACTAATTCCATAAACTATTCCAAAGTTAACTGCCTTTGCCCTACTTCTCATAAGAGGCGTAACTTCATCTATAGGCACCTTAAACACTTCTGATGCAGTTTTAGTATGAATATCACTATGATTATTAAAAGCATCTATCATATTTTTATCATCTGACATATGTGCAAGAACTCTAAGCTCTATTTGAGAATAGTCACAAGATAATAATACATCAGTAGATTCCTTTGGTATAAATACCTTTCTTATTTCTCTACCCATTTCATACTTTACAGGTATATTTTGAAGATTTGGTTCTGTACTTGATAATCTTCCTGTTGTTGTAACAGTTTGATTAAAACTTGAATGAATAGCTCCATCTTCATCTATAACATTTTTTAATCCTTCAACATATGTTGAATTTAACTTAGTTATTTGTCTATAATAAATAATTTTTTCTATTACAGGATGCTTATCATTAAGTTTTTCTAAAACTTCTACATTAGTTGAATATCCTGTCTTAGTCTTTTTTACTACTGGTAAATCTAACTTTTCAAAAAGAATTTTTCCTAATTGTTTTGGTGAACTTATATTAAATTCTTCTTCGCAAAGTTCATAAATTTCTTTTTCAGTTTTGGAAATTTCCTCCTTAAACTTTGTTTCAAGTTCATCTAATTTAGCTCTATTTACCTTAAATCCTATAGCTTCCATATTTGATAAAATAGCTATTAATGGATGTTCAACTTCATAATAAAGCTCATTCATACCTTCTTTATCAATTCTAGCCTTTAAATATTTATAAAGTTCCTTCATGCTTGACACGGCATTACAAATTAATTCATCACCTTCGCCCTTTACTTCCTTCATTAAATATTCGTTAATTAATGATTCTAATGGATAGTTTGATTTAGAAGAATCTATTAAATAAGCTGCTACTACTGTATCAAATATAAATCCACTTATTTCTATATTATACTTAGTTAATATAGTTATTAAATTTTTTCCATCTTGAATAACCTTAGCTATTTTATCATTTTCCATAAACTCTTTAAGTGTATTAATTGCTTCATTTGTATTTTCCATACTTATTAATTTAAAGTCTACTAAATTTACCTTTTCACCATAAGTTATATATAATTTATCTAATTCAATTTTAGAATATAAATTTGAATTTGAAGTACTATATGAGATAAAAGCTATATCTTCTTTTTTAGTTAATACCTCTTTAAAAACTTCAATTGTATTTACTTCATTTATTTCTAATTTTACAATCTCATCTTCCTCTAAATCTTCTCCTGGAAGCTTTGCTAATAATGATTTCATTCCTAGTTTTAAAAATAACTTTTTAAGTTCATCTCTATTATAATTTTCTTGACTTTTTATATCTTCTAAATCAAAATCTATTGGAACTTCTGTCATAATAGTAGCTAACTTTTTACTAAAAATCGCTTGTTCACTATAAGTTTCTAAGTTTTCCTTAAGTTTTTTACCACTAATTTCATTTATATTTGAAAGAACACCTTCCATTGATCCATAAGTAGCTATTAACTTAAATGCAGTTTTTTCTCCTACCCCTGGTACTCCTGGAATATTATCTGATTTATCACCCATAAGACCTTTAACATCTATATATTGAGTTGGTGTAATTCCAAATTCCTCAATAAATGATTCTTTATTATAAATAGCAGTTTCACTTACTCCTTTTTTAGTAATAACAACTTTAATATTATCACTTGCAAGTTGTAGAGCATCTCTATCTCCTGTAACTATAAACACTTCAATCCCATTTTTTTCTGCAAATTGAGCTAAAGTACCAATTATATCATCTGCTTCAAATCCATCTATTTCATATATATTAACTGATAATAAATTAAGTACTTCTTTTATAATAGGAAATTGCTCTCCCAATTCTGGAGGCATTTTTTTTCTACCAGCTTTATAATCTTCATATTCTTTATGTCTAAAAGTAGGTGCTTTTCTATCAAATGCTGCTACTATGTAATCTGGTTTTATTTCTTCTTTCATTTTAAATAGCATATTTGTAAAACCATAAACTGCATTTGTATGTATTCCTTCATTATTTGTTAATGGTGGTATTGCATAAAATGCTCTATTTAATAAACTATTTGAATCTAAAATCAGTAATCTTTCCATTTTTCCCTCCAGTAATTTTTTTTAAAATTTTAACTATTATTTAGTAATTATATCATATTTATATTAAAATATACTAAGTTCTAATTCTTCTGATAAGTCTTTTAATATATGTACTCCACCACTACTATTTCCTTTAGAATCTAATGCAGGTCCATATATTCCTATTCCAAATCTTCTAGGTACAGTTGCAATTATTCCTCCACCTACTCCTGACTTTGCTGGAACTCCAACATGTACTGCAAATTCTCCTGATGCATCATACATTCCACAAGTAACCATTATAGTTTTTACTATTCTACAAACTTCTCTTGAAATTAAAACTTCATCATTCCACGGTGCAATACCATCATTAGCTATTACTGCTGAAAATCTTGCTAAATCTTTTGCAGTTGCTTCTATAGAACATTGTTTAAAATAAACATCTAATACTTCTTCAACATTTCCTTCTAATATATTAGAACTTTTCATAAAATAAGCTAATGATCTATTTCTATCTCCAGTTGCTTTTTCACTTTTATATATTTCTTCATTTATTCCTATATTAGGATTATTTGTTGCTCTTCTTAAGAAATTTAATATTCTTTGAATCTTATGTTCTTGATTTTCTCCAAATATAAGTGAAGTTGTTACTATTGCTCCTGCATTTATCATAGGATTATATGGTCTATCTTGATTTCTAACTTCTAAATTTACTATACTATTAAATCCCATCCCTGTAGGTTCAACATTTACCTTTTTAAATACATTTTCTCTTCCATTGTCATTAAGAGCTATTATTAAGCTAACAACCTTTGAAATACTTTGTATTGTAAATTTAACATCACTTTCTCCAGCCCAATACTCTTCATTATTTTTTATATCATATACACAAAGTCCTAAATCATCTTTATTAGCCTTTAATAATGCTGGTATATATGATGCAACCTTTCCTTCATCTGTATATTTTTTATTTTTTTCTACTAAATTAACTAATAAATTCTTCATTTGCTATATCCTCTACTTTTGCTTTTTTCTTAATAATTATAGTTATATTTTTTAACTCTTACAAGTCATTACAAAATTTTAATTTTCCAATAATATTATATTATAAAATATTATTTTATTACTTTTTTATATAAAAATTATATAGTTTACCTTATAATGTTATAATATAATTATAATTTATACTTTTTATTTTTAGGAGGGCTATATATGAATAAAAGTTTTTTAATAAAATATGCTTCGTTGGCAGTAAATATTGGGGTTAATATTCAAAAGGATAATATACTTGTTATTTCTTCACCAATTGAAACTGCTGAATTTGCAAGATTAATAACAGAAGAAGCTTATAAATCTGGTGCAAAAGATGTTATTGTACATTATGGAGACCAAAAATTAACTAAAATAAAATTAGAAAACAGCTCCTTAGAAACTATATCTAACATTCCAGAATGGCAAGCTGAAAGTTATAATTGTTATGCTAGACAAGAAGCTTGCTTCATTTCAATTTCTGCAAGTGATCCTGATGGTTTAAAAGGTGTTCCTGTTGAAAAAATAGGTGCATCACAAAAAGCTAGAACTTCAGCTTTAAAAGAATATTTTGATAATTCAATGTCTAATAAATGTCGTTGGTGTGTATTATCTGTACCAACTTTATCTTGGGCTAAAAAGGTCTTTCCTAAGGTAAGTGATGATGAAGCAATGGAATCTTTATGGGATGTTATATTTAAAACAGTAAGAGTTGATACTGAAAATCCAGTAAATGCTTGGGAGAAACATAATGCTTATTTAGAAGAAAAAATTAAATTTATGAATAACAATAACTTTAAAAGCGTTCATTTAAAATCTGCTAATGGAACTGATTTAAATATTGAACTTCCAGAAGGTCATATTTGGGCTGGAGGTTCTGAAGGAGATGTTAATGGAATACCATTTAATGCAAATATACCTACTGAAGAAGTATTTACTCTTCCAAAAAAAACAGGTGTTAATGGTATAGTTTATTCTTCTAAACCTTTAAGCTATGGTGGAAATTTAATAGATAACTTCTCAATTACTTTTAAGGATGGTAAGGCTATAGACTTTACAGCTGAAACTGGATATGATGTACTAAAGCAAATGCTTGAAAGTGATGAAGGTGCTAAATATCTAGGAGAAGTAGCTTTTGTTCCATATAACTCACCTATTTCTAATTCAAAATTAATATTCTTTAATACATTATTTGATGAAAATGCTGCGTGTCACTTAGCATTTGGTAGAGCTTATGAATCATGTGTAAAAGATGCTGATAAATATTCTGAAGAAGAATTAGAAAAAATAGGTGTTAATAATTCAGTTATTCATGTTGACTTTATGATTGGAACTAGCGATCTTGAAATAACTGGAATTAATAAAAATGGTGAAACTATTCAAATATTCTCTAATGGGAATTGGGCATTTTAAAAATAACTTAATATATATATTTTTTATAGTAAGTCTATAATTTTCATTTAATTCATAATTTTTATTAAGTTTATAATTTAATATATTAACAAAGGGAGTGCTTATTGCTAAACACTCCCTTTTACTATTCATTATGTATTTTAAACTATGGTTACTAAAATGTAATTTATATTTCATTGTCCTATTTTTTGAGCACTATTGGATCTTGGTTGATCTTTACCTAATTTTCTTGATTCATTAGAATATCCAACCTCATTAGCCGTCTCTATTTTCATTTTATGCAATTCTGACTTTGTCTTTTCTCCAGCTTTTTTATTATCTTTAGAGTTTTTATTATTTTTATGAGACATTTTTCAAACCTCCCTTTCACTTTTACACTTATTTTATGCTTTACATAATAAATTATGCCTTTGAATACCATCCAATATATAGGTGTATATCTAATATTAACAAAATATCGAAATTACTTCTAGATATGCACCTATTTTTTGTAATTTATTGTAACCTATTTCGTATTTCTTTAATAAATTCAAGTGTATTAACAGTTTTAACTTCTTTTAAATTAGTAAGCATTGCTAAATCTTTAGTCATTACTCCATCTTCAATTGTTTGTAGTGAAGCCTTCTCTAACTTATCTGCAAAAGTAACTAATTCACTGTTTCCATCTAATTCTCCTCTTTTTCTTAATGCACCTGTCCATGCAAAAATAGTTGCCATAGAATTAGTTGAAGTTTCCTCACCTTTTAAGTATTTATAATAATGTCTTTGAACAGTTCCATGAGCAGCTTCATATTCATAATATCCCTCTGGAGAAACTAAAACTGATGTCATCATTGCAAGTGATCCAAAAGCAGTTGCTACCATATCACTCATAACATCTCCATCATAATTTTTACAAGCCCAAATAAATCCGCCACTAGATTTTATAACCCTTGCAACAGCATCATCTATTAATGTATAAAAATATTCTATATTTTCTTTTTCAAATTTATTTTTATATTCTTCTTCAAAAATTTCATTAAAAATATCCTTAAATGTATGATCATATTTTTTTGAAATAGTATCCTTTGCAGAAAACCATAAATCTTGTTTTGTATCTAATGCAAAATTAAAGCAACTTCTAGCAAAACTTGAAATAGACTTATTAGTATTATACATTCCCATTATTACTCCATGCCCTTCAAAATTATGAATTGTTTCTCTAATTTCTTTACCATCTTGTCCAGTAAAAACTAATTCAGCTTTTCCCTTGCCCTCAATTTTCATTTCAACATTTTTATAAATATCTCCATAAGCATGTCTAGCTATTGTTATTGATTTTTCCCAATTATTCACACCTCTTTTAATTGAATTTACTATAATAGGTGCTCTAAATACTGTTCCATCTAAAATAGATCTAATTGTTCCATTAGGACTTTTCCACATTTCCTTTAAATTATATTCTTTTATTCTTGCTGCATTTGGAGTTATTGTTGCACATTTAACCCCTACCCCATATTTTTTTATTGCTTTAGCAGCTTCAATAGTTACTTTATCATTAGTTTTATCTCTATTTTCTATCCCTAAATCATAATACTTTGTTTTTAAATCAATAAATGGATTTAATAATTCCTCCTTAATCATATTCCAAATAATTCTTGTCATTTCATCTCCATCCATTTCAACTAATGGATTTATCATCTTTATTTTCTCCATACTTTAGCCCCCATCTTATTCACACTTTATATTTAACACTAATATTATACCATATTTTACCATTTTTACAACTAAGAGATGATATCTTCATTTATAATTCCTGCACTTTTAATTGCTTTATTACTATTTAATTAAAATTTTCTATTTTTTTTGAATTTTAAATATTTATTCTTGCATTTTTAAAATTTTAATATAAATTTTAGGTTTTAATATATATTTAATGCTAAGTAAAGTTTATTATAAAAACCACTTATAAAATAAAATGCACCCTATAAGATATAAACTATAAAAGCTTATCCCATAGAGTACCTTTATTAAATAAAGTGGCTTATTTATCTACTTCTTTATAATCAACATCAATTACTTGACCATTAGTACTATCATCTATATTACCTTCTTCAAAACCATTTGAATTTTTATCATAATAATTATAAGATTCTCCATGATTTTTTCTACGATTAACAGCAATTTTCCACTTAAATACTATGTATGATAATATTCCAATTGCAATTACAAAAGGTAACATAAATATAAAAAATTTTATTATAGCTATGAATATAACTATACCTAATATTGTCCATAATATTGACTTAAAATTATTCATCTAACTCAGCCTCATTTACACACTAATTTATAATCTCTTTTTTCATTATACTATTAAAATTAAAATTTTGCAATATAAGTTATTAAATATTTTCTTAAAAGGTTATTAATACTTTATATATCATTTTAAAATATGTTTTAATAATAGTTAGAAGATGAAATTAATATTTTTATAAACTATTTTAAATTAAGCTGCTTTCTTTTTATTTATTCTGTTAATATTATTAGTTTTCTTTGCTATAATTGGTAATATAAATCCTAATCCTATTAATATAAATGGTGTTACTACATTTAAGCTTACTTGGAACCACCATTGTCCACTAAATGCTTCTATATTATTTGGGAACATACCCATTATACATGCAAATGCAGTAAATACAAAACACCATATACCAATTATCATAGCAAATTTATCATTTTTAACAAACTTATATTCTGATTTATATTTATCAGCAGCTTTCTTAAGTCCTATAAATGCTAAGAATACCCAAAGATATCTCATTGGCATAACTACAGAATTTAATTGAAGAAGCCAATCAAATAATGAATTCATATCTCCAATACCTAATGCTGGTACTATTATTAATATTCCAACTAAAACAGCCGTCATAATATATCCATTTATAGGTGCACCATATTTATTTGTTTTTGTTAATGCCTTTGGAATAAAGTTTTTATCTCCATCAGCTAATAAAACTTTTAATGGGGCATCTATAGAAAATACTAATCCTGAAATTTGAGCTAATAAATTAGCTAATGCATATATAACAATAAATAATTTGCCTACTCCATAATATTCACCTAGTATTTGAAACGCATAATATTGACCATTCATTTTTAAATCTGATGGAATATTATTTGCATCAAACATCATAGACATTGCTATTGAGCCAAGTAATGCTGAAATAGCTACCATAGTAGCTAAAGCTATCATCCCTTTTGGAAAATCTTTGCTTGGTTTTTTCATATTATTAACATACGGAGAAATTTTTTCTGATCCTCCAACTGCAAATATTAACATTGATAATGTTGTAAAATATGAAAAATTAAAATTAGGAACTAATTTTTTAATACTAAAGTCAACTGTAGCAGGTTGTATACCTCTTATGGCAGGTGCTGCAAGCATTAATACAACATATAATAATGACATAACAAATACAGATGTTCCTGCAATGGTTCCTATTACTTTTAAAGAAGTAATACCTCTTGATGCTATCCATAAAAATAATAAAAATGCAGCTAAAGTTAATAACTGAGCTGTCATTGGATTCATATCTTTTATAAAGTTACCATCTTGCTTTACTGTCCATCCTAATGCTATTAAAGCTGCTTGTGGCTTTTGAGCTAAATATGGTATATGAACGACCCAATAAGTCCATCCAGCAAAATAAGCTAATGTTGTTCCAAATGTTCCATAAAAAATTTGTCTATTACTTATATGGTGTTATTTCTTGTATAAATTAATTAACATTTTTAACATTTCTACACTTTTAACAGGATAATTACCTATTGATGTTTCACTTGCTAGTAAAAACCCTGTAACACCTAAATTAACAAATGTATAAATACTTTCTAATTCATTTATATTAGGAATAATTCCTTTCCTCATGTTGTCTAAAATATGAGTTGCAATAATAACCTCCTTTTCTTTTTCATATTTTTTTACTTTTAATAATAAATCAAATTCTTTATCTACAGAATTTATTAAGCCACATTCAGGTATTAAATCTCCTCTTGCAATTATTATTCCATCACTATACCTTATTATTTCTTTAAAATTATCTACTCCTAAATTAGTTTCTATTTTTGATAATAATTTTATACTTTTTAAATCTCCATTAATTTCACATATATATTTTCTTATATGATCAATATCTCTTTTATTTTCTACAAATGATTGACTTATAATTTTTATATTATTTTCTATAGCCCACTTTAAACTTTTTTTATCTTTTTTAGTAAGTTCTTTATTTTCAAAATATATTCCTGGTATATTACATCCCTTACCACCTCTTATAATACCATCATTTATAACCCTAACCTTCAAAAACCCATTATTTTGATCAATAACTTTAAAATTCATTGTTCCATCTTTCATTGATATTTTTTCAATATTATTGTTTGATATAATTTCAGAACTTATATTTAATGGTATTAATTTCGTCTTTTTATTATTTTCATCAAAAATAAAATAACCATCATATCCGCAAAAATATACTATTTCATTTTCATATATTTTAAATACATTTTTCAAACTTTCATCTACTCTTACTTTCTTTCCTTGCAAATCTGCCATTATATCCATATCTTTATCTATACTTCTAATTATAGATATCATATTATTAAATTGATTTTCATAAAAATGTGAAAAATTTAATCTAAAAATATCAACTCCTACATCAATTAATTGTTTTATAACTTCTTTATTAGTTGTCTTTGGCCCTAATGTTGCAATTATCTTCATAAATTATCATACCTAAATTATTGCTTATAAATTATATTATTACTAAAACTTATACATTATTCCCTTTTTACTTACCCCTCATAAACTTTAATTATCTATTTCAATCCTATCATTTCATATTTTCAATTTACATATACTGTTCTAAAAATATTGTTTTTAGAATAATTATTTATATAGTTATTTTTAGGAGGATAAAATGAAAAACATTAAATTTCTAATTGTATTATTTTTTGTAACATTATTATCTGGTTGTGTTTTTAATGAACCTAAGTACATAAATTTAAAAAGTAAACCCAACCTATATTATTATTCAAATGAAGTTTATGAAAAACTAAAATCAAATCAAGATTATTCACTTAAGGTTTTTGATGTAAACTATTATGAATATCATGATGTTTCTAAAGAAGACTTAGATATTTTGCCTTCATTTTTAAAATCTTTAAATTCTAATAACTATGTAATTTCTTTAAATTTAGATGATTTAAAAGTAAAATATAAATTAATAATTGAATTTAGTGATAAAAGTAATGATAAATATGTAATAAATATTTTTGATAAAAATACTGTTACATTGTTTCCTTGGGATGGTAACCTTCAAGAAGATATGATTAATATGGATAACATCCCTGCTCGTGATAACTTATATTCTTTTTGTATATATATAATTAATAAAGATAATTCTTCTAATTAAACATAAAAAACTGCTGAAAACACATTTTTAAATGTATTTCCAACAGTTTTCTTTTTTTAACAATCAACAAGTTCAAATATTCTTTTATTTTTTAAAGGATGCAATGCATATTGTGCAATTTCATTTAGTGGTTTTAATACAAAATCTCTTAAATGCATTAATGGATGTGGAATAATAACAAATTCATCATTACTTATAATATCATCAAATAATATTATATCCAAATCAATCACTCTTGGTCCCCACTTAATTTCTCTAACCCTTCCAAGTTCGCTTTCTATTCTTAATAACTCACTCATAAGTTCTTTTGGAGTTAAATAAGTTTCAAGTTTTAATGCTCCATTTAAAAACTCATCTTGATTTTCATTTCCCCAAGGTTCAGTTTTTATAAAAGAAGAAATTTTAGAAACTTTAATTCCTTCAGTTTCATTAATTTTTTTAATTGCATTATTTAAGTTTTCTTCCTTATTTCCAATATTACTTCCTATTGCTATATATGCAACATGCCTTTTCTTATTAATTTCAACTGCAGCATAATCTAAATGTCTTCCTATAGGTGCCCATGGTTTCTTTAATAGAACCTTAACTCCATTAACCATTGAATAATTATCTAAAATAAAGTTAGCTACCTTATTTACAACACTTTCAATTAAATCTAAACTTTCTTCTTGGAAAACTTCAATTACCTTATGGCATAACTCGCCATAATGAACTGATTTAGTTAAATCACAAGTTTTTGCTGTTTCCTTTATATCTAAAGATAATTCTAAAGATAAAATAAATTTTTGTCCTAGATTTTTTTCTTCTTTGAAAACTCCATGATTTGCAAAAATTTCAATATCCTTTAAATATATTTTATCCATATTACTCCCTACTTTGCTTTAATTATTGTATCTGTCATTACAGCTGCTCTTTTATTTTCTAATACATCATGAACTCTTATAAAATTCATACCTTTCATTATACCAATAACTGTAGTAGCTACAGTTCCTTCAACTCTTTCGTTTACTGGTAAATTTAAAGTTAGTCCTATCATAGATTTTCTAGATGTTCCTAATAATACTGGATATCCCATATCCTTTATTTCATTACAGTTATTCATAACAATTAAGTTTTCTTCATAAGTTTTAGCAAAACCTATTCCTGGATCTAATATTATATTTTCTTTTTTTACTCCAGCACTTAATGCAATATCAATACTTTCTTGTAAATCTGCTTTTACATCTTGCATTAAATTTTCATATGGTTTATTTTCTCTATTATGCATTAATATTATAGGCACTTTATATTTAGCTGCAACATCTGCAATTTTTTTATCATATTTTGCACCCCAAACATCATTTATTATATCTGCCCCTGCTTTAACTGCTGCTTCTGCTGTCTTACTTTTATAAGTATCAATTGAAATAATAACATCTAATTCACTTTTTATTGCTTCAATTATAGTAACTACTCTTTTTATCTCCTCTTCTTCTGAAACATATTCTGCACCTGGCCTTGTGGATTCTCCACCAATATCAATTATATCAGCTCCATCCTCTATTAATTTCCTTGCTTGTACTAACGCTGCTTCAAATTCATTAAATTTTCCACCATCAGAAAATGAATCTGGTGTTACATTAAGTATTCCCATAATATATGTTCTATGCCTTAAATTAAACTCTTTATCTCCGATTCTCAATTCCCTATCCTCCTTAATATTTTATCGTAAAGTTTTTCTTTTCTTTACTCCAATAACATTCCTTTTCCGCTTCACAATTAAAACATTGTCTTGACAATTTATCTGCTTTATAAATAATTTCTTCTAGCTTATTATCACTTTCACTTCTATGATTTTCTATACCATTAAGTATAATTTCAATTTCTTCTTCATTAAAAGTTGTTTCTTTTAATATTTCCTTACTCATTTCTACACTTGCTAAATCATGATTTATACCCTCTTCATATTGTTTTACTCTTCCTATATCATGCAGTAATCCAATTGCATAAATTACTTCTTTAGAAACATTTATATTTTCCTCTAAAACCAATATGTATGCTATTCTAGCAACATCTATAAAGTGTTCTATTGTATGATTACAAAATTTTCTGTCCTCTTCATATTTTTTTAAATTTTCTAAGGATTCCTTATATAAATTATTATTAATTATCTTATTTATATTTTCCATAATAATATTCCTTAAAATTCTTTATTTAATAAAATGCCTTACTTCTTTTCTAAGCTCTATATTTTCTCTAAATACACCTCTATATGTAGTTGTTACAGTCTTAGTTCCAGGCTTTTTAATACCTCTCATAGTCATACAAGTATGTTCTGCTTCAATTACAACCATAGCACCTTCTGCATCTAAATATTCCATTATTGCATCTGCTATTTCTGTAGTAAGTTTTTCTTGTAATTGTGGTTTTTTTGCATAAACTTCAACAGTTCTTGCTAATTTAGATAATCCTGCAACTTTTCCTTTTGGTATATATGCAATATGTGCCTTACCAAAGAAAGGTACTAAGTGATGTTCACACATAGAAAAGAAAGTTATATCCTTTTCTAAAACTAAATCATTATTTTCTACAGTAAATGTCTTAGATAATACATCTTTAGCATCTTTCCCAATTCCTTCGAATATTTCCATATACATACGTGCTATTCTATCTGGTGTTTCAATTAAGCCTTCTCTGTTAACATCTTCTCCAATACCTTGTAGTATTAGCTTTACACCTTCCATTATCATTTCTTTATTCATAATTTACTTCCCTCCATTTATTGCTTCATCATATTGCTTTTTAATTTCTTCAATTATTTTACTCTTAAAAATCTTATTTTCAATTTCAGTACACTTTATAACCCCAACTAATGAATTAGTAAAAAATACTTCATCACTATTTAATATGTCATCTTTTGTTAAGTTTTTTTCAATAACATTGAAATTTTCTATTATCCAGTCTCTTATTATGCCAGGTAATAGTCCACATTCAATTTTAGGTGTATATATTTGTTTATCTTTAATCATAAAAATATTAGTAGTACACCCTTCACAGACAAAACCTTTTTCATTTACAAAAATAGCTTCATTAAATCCATTTCTTTGACATAATTCATATTCTATAATATTTTCTAAATAATTTAAAGTTTTAAAATTTACTATTCTTGAAGTAGAATTTCTTAAAACCTTTGAAAAATATGCTTTAAATCCATTTTCATAATGATCTTTAGTATATTTTAAATTTCTTATATTAAATATTAAGTTCTCCTCTGTTACTGCTATTTTAAAAGATTTATTTACTATTTTATTTTTAATTATAAAACTACGTACTTCTTCAATTTCAATTTTTTCTCCAATATTTAGAGCTTCAATTGCATTATTTAACCTTTTAACATGTTCCTCTAAAAAAACTGGCTTTTTATTAACTAATATTGTTTCAAATACACCTTTTCCAAAAAATAATCCATTATCAATTTTAATTTCATCATTTTCATACATTACTTTTCTCATATAAAAATTCCCTTATAATACTCTCATTAATGCTTTTGCTTTATCTAAAGTTTCATTATATTCATCTTCTTCTATAGAATCATATGTTATTCCACCACCAACACCAAAATAAGCCTTATTATCCTTTTTGATTATAGTTCTTATAACTATATTAAAATCGCAATTACCATTAAAATCAAAGTAACCAATTGAACCTGTATAAAGGTTTCTCTTTAACCCTTCAAGTTCTTCTATTACTTCCATTGCTCTTATTTTAGGTGTTCCTGTAATTGATCCCCCTGGAAAACATTCCTTTATACACTTTACAGAAGAAGATTCATTTTTCAATTCTCCTTCTACTGTTGACACAAGATGAAACACAGTTGCATACTCTTCAAGCTTAAAGTTTTCTGTTACCTTAACTGTATGTGGTTTACAAACCTTACTAAAATCATTTCTTTCTAAATCAACTACCATAAGAAGTTCAGCCTTATCTTTTTCACTATTAATAAGCTCTAATTTATTTTTTTCATCTTCTTCTAAAGATGCCCCCCTAGGTCTTGTCCCCTTGATTGGTCTTGTATGAGCCTTATTATCTTTTACTTGAATAAATCTTTCAGGAGATGAACTTATTATTTGAAAATCTTCAAAGTTTAAAAATGCAGAAAATGGTGCTTTATTTATACTCCTAAGTTTTTCATATATAGAAAATGACTCTTTATTATTTTCACACCAAAATCTTTGTGTCATGTTAGCAATATATACATCACCTGTTTCTATATAATTTTTTAATTTAGATACAGCTTTTTTATATTCTTCTTTTTTAAAATTAGAATAAAACTTATTAGTACTTTTTTCTGCTACTTCCCTATCATTTAACTTATTTCCATTATGTATTATGTTTAAAAGTTCTTTAACTCTTTCATCATCACCATCAATGTCAGTTATATATTTTTTATTATTTTCTAAATCAAATATAATTATATTTTTATAAAAAATAAATCTTATATCTGGAATACTAAAATCTTCTTTTGATGTATCCGGTAATTCTTCAAGCATTCTTCCTGCATCATATGAAATATATCCAATTGCCCCTGATAAAAATGGAATATCACTATTTAAATTATATTTATATTTATTTATTAAATCTTCTAAGCTGTTAAATGGGTCGCCTTTAACTTCTTTTCCATCAATATATGATTTTGATTGCATAGTTTCAAAAATCATAAATTCATTTATCCCAATAAATGAATATTTAGATAAGTTCTTATCTTCTTTTGAACTGTCAAGTAATATGGAATTTTTTTGATTTTTAAATAAATTATAAACTTCAAATGCATTTAATTCACTATGAAATTCTTTTATTTTTAACATATTTACCCTCCACATCTTTCATTAATTTAAAATTATTTGCTTCTCTTTTTCTTTGTTATATTTATGAAATTTTTTAATATTGAATGTCCCGCTTCTGTCATTTCTGCTTCTGGATGAAATTGTACACCATGAATTTCATATTCCTTATGCTTTATCCCCATTATTACCTCATCTTGTGTTTCACTTGTAATTTCTAAACAACTTGGCAAATTATCTTTATCTACTATTAAAGAATGATATCTAGTAACACGTATTGGATTTTTTACATTTTCAAATAACCCTTCTTCATTATGATTTATATAAAACATCTTTCCATGAACAGGCTCTTTTCCTTTTCTTACATTTGCATTAAAATATTGTCCTATACATTGATGCCCTAAACATATCCCTAATATAGGTAATTCACCTTTGAAATTATCTATTATTTCCATGCTTATTCCAGCTTCCTTTGGCGACTTAGGGCCTGGTGAAATAACTATTCCATCAATATTCATTTCTTTTATTTCTTTAATTGTAATTTTATCATTTCTAACAACTTTAATTTCTTCACCTAATTCCTCAAAATACCTAACTAGGTTATATACAAATGAATCATAATTATCAATCATTAATAACATAACTTTCTCCTATTGTTTTAATTTAACTTGGTTGTTAATAATTCTTACTTTTATAAAAATTAATAATAATAATTACTATTTCTCAATTCTTTCTTTACTTAATTATTGCATTATTAATGAATAAATTATATCATAGCTTTATATACTAAAAAAACATTTACTTGAAAGGAGTATTAAAATATTATGATTATATGCGATTTACATACACATTCTACTGCATCTGATGGAAAATATAGTCCTAGTGAAGTTGTAAGAAAAGCTTATGAAAGAGGAGTAAAATACTTAGCCTTAACTGACCATGATACTTTATCAGGAATTGAGGAAGCTAAAACTGAAGCCAAAAAATTAGATATAAATTTTATTCCTGGTATTGAATTATCTACTACATATAAAGGTGAAACAGTTCATATATTAGGTTATTTCAAGAGTGATTATTATAAAAATCCAAAACTTAATGCTTTCTTAGAAGACTTAAAAACCAAAAGAATTGAACGTGCTCATGAAATTGTTAGAAGATTAAAAGAATTTAATAATATTGAAATAAATGTTAATGACGTTTTAAAAAATGGAAAAGATACAATTGCTAGACCTCATATAGCTAAAGCAATAATGGATGCTGGGTATTCTTATACAAAAGAATACATATTTGATAACTTTATTGGTGATAACTGCCCTGCTTATGTACCAGCAAATAAATTATCTTCTGAAGAAGGAATTGAATTATTAAGACAATATAATGCTATGGTTGTATTAGCTCATCCTGTATTATTAAAAAAGCTTGATGTTTTAGATGTACTTCATTTAGATTTTGATGGAATTGAAGGTATTTATGGTCTTAATACTCCTGAAGATACTGAAAAATTCTTAAGAATAGTTGATAATAAAAATATTATTACATCTTGTGGTTCTGATTCTCATGGATATGAATGTGATGATACTAAACATGGAATTTTAGGTTCTCAATCTATGTCAGAAGAAAGACTAAATAAATTTTTAAATAAACTTAATGAAATTTAAACAAAAGGGGATGTCGCATTAAGAATAAATACTACAATATATTGTGTATAAAAGTTTTAGTGCGACAGCCCCTTTATTATTCTTCTATTAAGAAAGCCTTATATCCATTTTTTGTTTCGAAAATATCAACTTTACTTGATACTTCCCATGGTGCATGCATATTTTGTAATGCAACACCACAATCTATAACTTCCATGTTGTATTGTGCTAAAATATAAGCAATAGTACCACCGCCTCCTTGATCTACTTTACCAAGTTCTGCAGTTTGATATGATACATTATTTTTTTCCATGATTTTTCTTAGCCATGCTATAAATTCCGGATTTGCATCATTGCATCCACTTTTACCTCTTGCTCCAGTATATTTACTAAATACTAACCCTTTAGCAAAATAAGCTGTATTCTTCTTTTCACAAGCTGATGGATAATTTGGATCATATGCAGCTGTAACATCCGCTGATAACATTAATGAGTTTTGTAAAGCTCTCTTAAGCTTTAATTCACTATATTGCCCCATTCTATCCATTACTTCAGCTAAAGAATTTTCAAAAAATCTTGAATGCATTCCTGTAGCTCCAATGCTACCTACCTCTTCTTTATCTACTAATAAGATTACAGAAGTTTTTTCTACATTTTCAACTTCTAATAAAGCCATTAATGATGTATAAGCGCAAATTCTATCATCTTGCCCATATCCCATTACCATGCTCTTATCTAAGCCTAAATCTCTAGCTTTTCCTGCTGGTACAATTTCAAATTCAGCTGAAATAAAATCATCTTCTTCAAAATCATACTTTTCTTTTAAAAGTGCTAAAATATTTTCTTTAACAGCATCCTTTTCCTTTCCCTCTAATGGAATATTTCCAACTAAAACATTTAAATCTTCACCTGCTATTACTTCATTTGCTTTTTTTTGAAGTTGTTCTCCTGATAAATGAATTAAAAGATCTGAAATTCCTAATACAGGATCATTATCATCTTCTCCAATAACAATATTTATCTTTGTACCATCCTTTTTTACTACTATTCCATGTAATGCTAAAGGCAGTGTAACCCATTGATATTTTTTTACTCCACCATAATAGTGTGTATCCATTAAAGCTAAATTTCCATCTTCATATAATGGATTTTGCTTTAAATCTATTCTTGGAGAATCTACATGTGAACCTATAATTCTCATTCCATTTTCTATATTATCATTTCCAATTAGGTATAAAACTAAAGCTTTATCTTTATTATTAAGATATACTTTATCTCCAGCTTTTAATACCTCATTATTTTTTATAACATCATTTAAATTTTTATATCCCTTTTGTTCAGCAAGTCTAACTGCTTCATGTATACATTCTCTTTCAGTCTTTCCTACTGATAAATAATTTTTGTAACCCTCACAAAAATCAAATATTTGTTTTTTCTCTAGTTGATTATACTTTAACCATGCATTATTTTTTGCTTCCCTACTCATTTATAATAGCCCTCCTTATTCTTCATCATTAATTTCACACATTCTTTGTTCTATAATATCAACTGGAGTAACATCAGACATTAATGAGTGCCTATAATTACCTGCTGCTGCTTCAATTATAACTGCAATATTTCTTCCTGGTCTTACTGGTACCCTTAACCTTCTAACCTTTACTCCTAGTATATCTTGTGTTTCTTTATCTATTCCTAATCTATCATAATCACCATCATCTTTCCAATGCTCAAAATGCATTAAAAGATTTATATCTTTTGATGGTAAAATAGAGCTTAACCCATATAATGAAGAAATGTCAATTATTCCAATTCCTCTTACTTCTAGCATTCCTATTGTGATTTTAGGTGATGTTCCTATTAAGCTACCATCTATTTCTTTTATATCAACAGCATCATCCGAAACAAGCCTATGCCCTCTTTTAATAAGTTCAAGTGCAGTTTCACTTTTTCCTATTCCACTTTCGCCAGTAATTAATATACCTATACCATATACATCTACTAAAACTCCATGTAATCTAGTTTCTGGAGCTAATTTACCTGCTAAATACATTGTTAACTTGCTAATAAACTTTGTCGTAACAACATTAGTTCTTAAAAGCCAAGTTTTTGTTTTTTTAGCTGCTTTTAAAAATTCACTATGAGGCTCTAAACCTCTAGTCATAATTACACATTTTGAATTAAAACTAAAGTATTTATTAATTCTTTTTCTCATTAATTCAATTCCCATATCATCTAAAAAGCTCCATTCAGCTTTTCCAATGACTTGTATTCTTTCAGGAGCAAAATAATTATAAAAACCAGCTAACTGTAAACCAGGTCTATTTATATCGTTAACAGATATTTTTACATCCTTTTCACCCTCAACTAAAACTTCTAAATTAAAATCTGAAATTAACTTTTCTACAGTAACTGACAATATTAATCACCCTCTATTTTTTCTTGTTTTTAGGTTCAATTGTTTCTAAATGAGCTCTAAGACTTGCCTTATACCCATCAATGTATCTTCTTCTTAAAACTTTTTGTTCTTCTTTTTCAGATTCTGTTAAACCTTCTTCTTTACTTTTCTTATATAGTTCATTTATTCTTTTTATTACATCATCCATCTTTGCTTTTGTATAATCCATTTTTATCTTCCTTTCTTTTATTGTAGATATTTTATCATATTACTAATATTTATTTTACATTTATTTCTTTTTAATATCAACTCAAAGATTTAATATTTAAAATTTTATAAAATTTCGTCAAATTAAATATTTTTAACACATTTTAGTATTAACTTTTTTACACTTAATACTTTCTCTTATTTTCAAAAACCTTTTGTATATTTTTATAATTATAAAACAATTTACCATTTTACTATTTATAATATAATAACCCATATAACGTTAATTGGCTATAGAGATGTGTTTCTTATGAATAGAAAAAGTCTAACAAAGGAAATTTTACTGCAGAAAATCATGTTAAACTTCCTTTTAAAATTTTTATATCTAACTAATTTTTTTATTGTATACATATATCAAAATTTAGATAATCATGTTTGGAGATATCAACATCTTATTTATAAAAGTTATAATAAAAAAGCTAAAAGAAAATATACTATTGAGAAATCAACAGCTGCATAACATAAAAAAACACCTCATTATACAATGAGGTGTTTATTTTAAAACTATCTCCCAACATGCCGGTGGCTTAAATATTCACACCTGCAACTCGCAGGTGGGTTCTGCTCAACTTGCTTCAGCCATCTTCTGATACAAAATGAAGCCCGACATCCACAAATGTGTTGCAAATCCCGTAAATATAATGTAGGTTGAACATCATAAGCTAAACGTACATCTCAGGATTCCATAATTTAATTATATCAAACTTTACTTAAATTGCAACGTTAATATTTGCTAATTTATTTTACTATTTAGCTATATATTCTCTTACAACATCTTCTATTACAACATTGCTATCTTCTTCTGTAAATAACGCCATAACTTGAACATAATCACTTGTTTTTTCTGTCATTTGGAATGCCATCATTTCGCCTTCTACATCAAGTGTTTCTATAACTTGTTCTATTACCTCTAAAACCTCATCATTTGCAAAATCATAAAGATAAGGGAAATAGTATTCGTTGTACCACGCATTACTAAATTCTTCTTCATTACTTTCACTATTTGCATATGCTTTTGCTGCATCTTGTAAATCTTTATCAAAGTCAAAATAAAAGTTTACTAAAACATATTTTTCTTCATTTTTTAATACTTCAACATCTGATAAATCATTTTCCTTTAAGATATTAATAATTTCTAATTCTTGCATGGCTTTTCTCCTCATTATAATTAGTATAATAATTTGCTATACTCTTTCTTTACAGCTATGAACTCTTTATCATCTTCAACTAAATTCAATTCTTGTTTACCATCTACTTCATCAATTCTAAATACATAAACATTTTCACTATCTTTATCTTCAACTGGTGCTAAAAGTAAATATTCCTTTTCCTTTAAAAATATTCTTGCAACAGCTTCAAATTGAACTTTATTTCCTTCTTCATCTAAAAATGTCATTATTTGAACTTCTTCATTTTCATTGTTTTTTATATCTTCACTCATTGCTTTTTCTCCTTTAACATACACTATGTTTTTAACTCTTCTAATATACTACATAAGATTATCACAGTAAAGTCTTACCTTACAACACTTAGATACATAATTATTAACCTTTCTTATTGCTGCATCTTTCCGTGCATGCATACACACAATTTTCTTACATTTACTGCAATAAATTTTATACTTATATTTTTCCACTTTATTATTTTCACTATTATATTTAAATGTAGCATTAGGTGATATTCCACTTTTTAAACAACATTCTTTAAAAAATTTATTGTGTCCATTATTTCTTTTTGTAATAGAATTACAATAATAATGTAAGTATTCATGAATTATTACTTCTTTAACAACTTCTTCTGGATAACTCCCATTAATTAATGTGTATGAAAAAACAAATTTTATTGGTATTATATTGTTTCCAGTATTTTTATAAAAAAATGCTCCCATTCTCTTAGTTACTCTTTTTGATATTTCTATATTTATTCCACATGGATAATTCCATATTTTTGATATTTCATTTATTATAAATCTTATATCATTTATTTCCCAAACCTTATACATTTTTCCCCCTAAACAAATCTATAAATTTTAGTTTTCACTATATATACTTCATTATTTAATTTTACCTCTAATGATTTCATAATTACATTTTAAATATTATAATTTTATCACTTTTATATTAATTACTCTACATAAAAGAGATTATTACTAATTATATACAAAGTAATTGGATAATCCTTTAGATTATCCAATTATTTTTCATATAAAGATTATTTGCTATATTTTTTACTTCCTCATAAGTTATTGAATCTCCATTAAAATTACTAATAAACAATTCAATATCCCTCTTATCTAAAATTTCTTGTTCAATCTTTGAATTTTTCATATTAGTTTTTTCAGTATACGATTTTCTCCCCATTAAGTTACTACAATAATTATTTTTAGTAAATGCTAACTTATAATAAAATCTTACAAAACTTTCTACATCTTCTATTTGATACTCATTATAAAATATTAAATGTATTAATCTCTTTCGTTGTTCTATATTTTGAGCACATAATATTAGTTGATTTATAACTTTATCTACTTTTTTATAAATATCATTATATAATTTTATTTCTTCCTTTGTAGCTTTTTCTTCATTATTTAAAAGCCAGTAATAAGCAAGTTTATTGCTTAATTCTTTTATTTTTTCTAATTTACCATGCTTTACTTCTATAGCAACTAAATTTTGCTTTGATTTATTTACTATATTCTTAAGAATCAAATTTGTAGGCTCATCATCTATTTTTTGAATAATATAGTTATAATCCATTCCCTCTAATGGTCCATTATTTATATATGTCATAATATACTTTACTACATTAACTTTTTCTTTTCCTAACTCATATATAAGTTCTATTGTATTCATATTACATATATCTAATATTAATATATCAATATCAATTATATTTTTTAAATTATTTATAGCTGTGCACATTTCATACATTCCCATTATATATGGCTCTTTACCACATAAATCAGATAAACTTGCAACTATAAATCCGTGTCCTGAAATTGAAACCATATATCTTTTTGCCGGAAACTTATTTGCTGCCCACTTTATAAAATCATATAAATTTCTATAATCAGCCATATTGATATATTCATTTGATTGTACAATTTCTAAATTTCCATTTATTATTGAATATCTTCTAGTTCCTGTCCAATCTTCTGCATATGATGAATCATCTTGCCTTATAGTTCTTACTAAATCAATTGGTGCCTTGCTTAATTGAATTACTATATTTACATTGCTTTTATTTATTTTACATAATTGTTTAAACGTGTTTTCCATTTCTATTGCCAGTTCATTACTTCCATTAAGATACATTATCACCGTCCATTCCTTTTTAGACATAACACTCTCCTATATGAAATATAAATATCTATAATTAATTTATGATTTTTTATCAATGATAATTACATTATTTTTTAATAATTTTCCTTATTATCACATTCTTATGCTTTTTAACACTTATTATTATTTACATGAATATAATATATAAGCAAACAAACTAGGGGGCGATAAAATGAGTGAAAAACCAGTATATATAATAACCTTTAATTCTGCAAACTATAGTATGTATGTATATAAACTATTAAAAGACAAAAAACTTTCAGTTTATATGATTCAAACTCCTTGTCTACTTTCATCAGGATGTGCACGTTCCATTGAAGTACCTGAAAATCAATTAGATAAGGTTATAGATATATTAAAAGATAAAAAAACACTAATTCGTGAAATTCATAAAAAATACGTCAATCCAGAAATACGACGCTATGTTTATGAAAAACTTGAATTTTAATCAATAATAATTTTACTAGGAGGATTTATGATATATTTAGACAATGCTGCAACAACCTTTCCAAAACCCAATGAAGTTTATAATTCTGTAGATGATTGTATAAGAAATTATTGTGCTAATCCAGGAAGAGGTGCCCATAATTTATCTATTAAATGTGAAAGTAAAATATTTGATTGTAGAGAAAGGCTTTCAATGTTATTAAATATAGAAAATCCTCTGAACATAATATTTACATTAAATGCTACAGATTCGTTAAATATTGCTATAAAAGGAGTCTTAAAACCTGGGGATCATGCTATAACAACTATGATTGAGCATAATTCTGTTTTACGGCCATTATATTCATTGAAAAAATTTAATATTGAAACAACTATTATTCCTGTTAACTCTTTAGGATATTTAAATATAAACGATATAAAAAAATCTATTAAAAAAAATACAAAAGCAATTATTATAAATCATGGTTCAAATGTTATTGGAACCATTCAAAACCTTGAGCCTATTGGATTACTTGCTAAATCACTTGGAATACTATTTATAGTTGATGCTTCTCAAACAATAGGTTATTCACAAATAAATGTAAAAAAAATGAATATAAACTTATTAGCTTTTCCTGGTCATAAATCACTTTTTGGATTACAAGGTACCGGAGGATTATATATTTCTGATAACATTGAAATATCCTCTTTAAAAGAAGGAGGAACTGGCAGTAATTCAGAATCAATAATTCAACCTGACTTTCTTCCTGATAAAATGGAAAGTGGCACTTTAAACACCCCAGGAATAATAAGCTTAAATGAAGGCATTAAATTTATTTTTTCTAAAAGAATTGATAATATTAGAAATCATGAAATATCCCTTATGGAATATTTAACTTCAGAACTACAAAAATTACCCTTTGTAAAACTTTATGGTGAAACTAATCCTCAATTAAAAACTCCAGTATTATCATTTAACATTGATAACCATGATAGTTCAGAAGTTGGACGTTATTTAAATTCATTAAATATTTACTTGCGTACAAGCTATCATTGTGCTCCTCTTATTCATAAGATAATTGGCACTGAAAGAATTGGTACTGTAAGAGTTAGTCCAGGTTATTTTAATACCTTTAATGATATAGAAACTTTTATTCTTGCCATAAAAAATTTTTATACTCACATATAAAAAATAGCTGTATCAAATTTTGATACAGCTCAATTTAAATATTATAATTTACATAAACCCATTTCTTCTAATTCTGCTTAATTCCCTTATTTTTATATTTAATATTTTTATTTCATTTACATATTTTAATTTTTCTTGTTTTTCAACTGTAAAGGCATCATTTAATTCATTTAATTGTAAATTTAGTTCTTCAATTTCATTAACATACTTCATATTTTCTATTTTTATTTTATTAAGAAGCTTTTTCAAATTAGTAATTTCATTATTACTTTTTTCTTTTATTTCATTGTTTATGCTGCTTAATTCATTGTTTGAATTACTTAGCTCATTGTTTGAATTACTTAACTCCTTGTTTATTTTATTTAAATTATTAATTTTCTCTTCATTTTTATTTAATTGCATGTTTAATTCTGTTATCTTGCTAATATAAGCTTCAATTTCATTTTTATATTTTTCTATTCTTTCATTTAATGATGATATTTCTATTAAATTTCCCTTAACTATTTTTTCACTTTTATTTTTACTTTCTTTCATATCTTGTACATTTTCATTACAAGTTTTAATTTCATCTTCTTTTTGTTTTATAATTTGCTTTAAGTTTACTATTTCATCTGAGTGATCTTGTAACAAACTTTTATTTAACCCTTCAATATCATTTATCTTTGCTTTATATTCTTCTATTGAATCTTGACTTTCACTTAATTTTATTTCAATTTCATTTATTTGAATATTTTTTTGTTTAATCTTATCATTTAATAAATCTATATTTTCAAGAAGTTTTTCTCTATCACCTTCAATTTCCGTAAATTTATCCATAAATTTATTAATTATTTCTTCATAACTTTCTATTTTCACTATAAGTTTATTGACATATTCTTTATCTATTGTTTTTTCTTTAATTTCATTTTCAAGCTCTTGCTCTGTAATTATTATATTATTCTTTTCTAAAGATTCATTTTCTTCACTATTATCTTCTTTATCTTGCTCAATTAATTTATCTGCCTTATTTTGTATAAAGTCTTCATCAGTAAATATTTCACCATCTTTTGTCTTAAAAATAATTATCCTATTTTTTAACAATTCATTATTAAATTCAAAATAACATTTTTCTATTTTATCTATATTTTTTAAGTTTGATTCTAAAAGCAATTCTGCTGAATTAAAGCAATCCTCTTTTATTATTTTAATTTTATTTTCAGATATAGTAATTACATTTAATTTTCCATTATTTGAAATTTGAATATTAGCAAACCTAATATCTTTATTTCTCCTATCTATAGTTCTCTTCCTTATTTCAGAATCACCAACTCCAAATACTAAATTAAAATTATCACTTTCTCTAAAAATATAAGTATATGCTATATAATTATTATCTTTTATAAAATTAATATCTTCTATCTCATTTGAGTTTGCATCCAATATTATAAATTCTGACCATTTATCTTCTGCATTAATAAATAGTCTATATCCAACATAATTAAGTTTTGCTGCTTTTACATATGCAATTGATAAAATTCCATCCTTAATATTTACAATATAAGGAACATCTAAATTCTCCTCTAAAATATCCATGGTGATTTCTGTAGACATAATAAGATTGTTATTTAGCCTTCTAAAGCATAATACATTTCTTTTATTAAACTTTTTAATATAAAAAATATTTAACATATTATTTAATGAAACTATTTGTATTTTGTTATATTCTAATAATCCTTTTGTTAGTATCATAGAATTTTGAATTTTATTATCCTTAAATACAGTTAAAATTAATTGTTCTTTTAAATTTATATAAATAATATATAAACCTTTATCTAAGTTTAAAATTACATTCTTTAATAACTTACAATCATTTAAAATTGTTTGCTCAAAAGTTAATTCATGATTTATATATTCATTTATAATCACTTCATCATTTACTTTATGTATATAGTTTATTTTCTCCTCTTGCTTTATACAAAACCCATCTAGATCATACATTTTCATTTTACTCCCCAATAATATTACTATTATAAGTTATGCATTTCTTTTCATACTTGATACTTATCTCTTTTTACTTAAAAGCTTAACTATTAATTTATCTTTCTCATCTATAATTTTATTTAATTCATTAATTTTTCTTAAATATTCATTATATTTCTTATTATACTTTCTTGTTAAGTTACTTATTTTATTTATATAACTTATTTTATTTTCTACAATATCATCTCCTAGCAAACTTATAAGTTCATTATTTTTTTATTTTTATTATAAATATAATTTTCTATAACCTTTAAAAAGAAAGGTTTTCTCTTTATCCCCTCCCCTAAAAATTAAGTTTATTTTATCTTCATTTGTAATTATCATATCTAATGAATCAATATACAGTGAATATCTTTTACTATTCATATGTAAATGCTTCTTTATTTTCTTATTATATTTTAATGAAATCTCAACTAAATAAATTTTATATTTTTCATAATAAAAAGCTATCCATATTGATTAATTAAAATACTTAACACAATAATCTTTAACATATTCTCCAAGCATTATTATTTCATCTTTTACTGAATAATATAAATTATCTTGCTCAATAAAAATTTTATAAACCTCTTTTTTATAATCAATAAAAGTTATTTTTTTCAACATAAAATCACCTTAAATTACTATATAGTAGACTATGTTTTTATCTTTATAAATATGTATGTATTTTTTCATTGAAATTATAATATAAAACTATTTTCTCACAATTTATTTATCACCTCATATTATAGTATTAGGTTAATCTTAATCTAGAATTTAAGGAGGATATAATATATGTCACAAGACACTTTTAATGTTGTTCAATCTGATACATTCGCTAATGAATGTATCATTGCCAAAAAAATATATGGTAGATGTAAACAACAAGATTGCTTAAAACCACTTTGTGGACCAATGATTCCAGCACCTCCAATTTCATGTCCTGATATTTGTGATGGCCCTGGACCAGAAATACCAAACCCTTATAGCTCTATTCCAATTTCAGCTAGTAAATTAGCTGCTACAAACCTTACTAATGCTACCGGACAAAGTTCTCCATTTGTAGCTACTATTAACAAAGATGATATAATTAATTTTACTGATTCAGTTAGTAGTCTTTGTGTAGATAATTTTGATACAGAAATTACTGCAAATGTATGTCCTCAAAGTTTTAATTCCAATGGTTTTTATAATGTTAAAGTAACTTATACTTTCACTTATGATTTAACATTAATTGATGCTTCTGGAAATCCTATAACTGTAACAGTTGATAATAATGAAACAACAGATATTCCAGCTTATACAACTTACACTAAAAATATTTCATTACAAGGTGGAATTGTGGAAGAAAATACACCTATTAAAGTTTTTGATTCATTAAACTCTAATATATCTAGCTCAAATAATGGTAACCTTTGTAATGCAGCTTGCAATGGTTCATTACCACTAAATAATAATCTTCCTGAAGTATTTGTAAAATCAATAGCAAATTCATTAACAGCTAATATCTCTAGATATTTTGTACCTTCACCTACTCCTGGTGTTATTCCAACAACACAATTATATCGTGCAGATGTTATAATTGGATTATTCACAATTATTGAATTATATAGGTTAACAACTATAACAGTTATTACTACTGAACCTGGTGAACCACCTCAATGTCCACCTTCATATAGTAACAACGATCCTTGCCAAGAATTTAATACACTTCCATTCCCATATGATGATTTTAATCCACCATATAGTGGTTGCTAATATATTTTATCAACTTATAACTTATATAAGGCAGGATAAAAAAATCTCTACATGAAAGGAATTATTTTAATTCCTTCATGTAGGATTTTTTTTATTATATATTATTTAAAAGTTTTTAAAAGCTTATAAAAAATCCATAAAAAATAAAACTATAAGATAGTTAATTGTAATTTAACATGCTTATAGTTTTATTCTTTATTTAACTTCTAACTATATTTTTTGATAACTCTTCCTCTGTTATTATATATTCATTATGAAGTGCTCTTGTTAAAGCTACATATAATAATCTTTGATTTAATATATTATCAGGATAGTTTTTTTCTGTTGGATTATATATAATTGTACCATCAAATTCCAAGCCCTTTGTTAAGTAAGTAGGTATAAGAACTATATCTGTATTAGGACTATCCTTTTCATTACCTTTTATTAAAGTATATTCTAAATTAGTATATTTTTTTAACTCCTTATCTAAAATCTTTGCTTCATTAAAAGTTTTAGTTATAATAGCAATACTATGTTTCCCTTTAGAATTTAACCTCTTAACTATTTCATCAATTAATTCAACAGATTCTCTTCTAGATACAGATTTAATTATTTGTGGTTTATCTCCATGTCTTAATACAGGTTTTGCACTTTTTATATTTAACCCTTGTGCTTTTAATGCAGAATTAGCAAATTCTATTATTTCAACTGTTGATCTATAACTTTGGCTTAAAGAAATAAAAGTTGCCTTTCCATCAAAAACACCTTCAGTAATATCTTCCCATTTTCTTATTCCCTTATAATGATATATACCTTGTGCTAAATCACCAACAAGAGTTAATGAATTTCCCTTAGACATATTATTAATTAAATATATTTGAAATGGACTATAATCTTGAGCTTCATCTACAACTATATGTTTAAATTTATTTTTTTCATCTATTCCTTCTAATATCATATGAATATAAAATAATATTGGTAAATCATCTTCATCAATTATTCCATTTTCTTTGTTTCTTAACACATCATTTTTAATATATTCAGCTAAACCTTTAGGAATTCTATTTGCCGTAACAATTTCAAATATTTGATCATCTTCAAATAATCTATAATAAATATCACTACATGTAATTCCTCTCCAATGCTTAAAATAATCATTCATAGTCTTTTTAGCATCATGTTTAATATGTTCCTTTAAACTATCTCTTTCATTATATATTTCTATTAACTTATGTCTTCTTTCTTCACTATCATCTAACTTTCTTTTTATTTCTTTAATTTTTAAGTCCCATTCTCTATCAATTTGAACAAGAAGCATTGCAATCTTTTCTTTTAATTTTAATGTTAAGTATCTCTTTATTTCATCTTTTCTCTTATTTATAGGATAATTAGAAAGATCTTTAAGGTATAATCTCATTATTTCTCTTTTTGAAAATAAAACATAATTAGAAATTAATATATCATCAATTTCTAATGAACTACCTTCTAATAATGTTATATATCTATCTATTATAGTTTTAAATATTAAATTTCCCTTTACTCTAGATGAATTAATTATAAATTGTTTTTCTTTACTGTCCTCTGCTTCTATAAGTTCTTTTAACTTATCATCTTTAGTTTTAATTTTTCCCTTTATTTTTAATTGCTTCATAACTAACTCTTGAAAAGTTGTTTGCTTGACATCATTTGAACCTAACGTTGGAAGAATATCAGATATATAATCTAAAAATAGCTTATTTGGTGCTAAAACTAAAATATCTTTTCCATCCATCGATTCTCTATATCTATATAACAAATAAGCTAATCTATGTAATGCAATTGTAGTTTTTCCTGAACCAGCTGATCCTTGAACTATTATAGGAAGATTTTTAGGCCACCTTATAATATCATTTTGTTCTTTTTGTATTGTTGCAACTACTTCCTTTAACTTTTTTCCTCTACTTTCTTCTAAGTTTATTTTTAAGAACTCATCAACAAGACCTTCTCCCTCTTCTCCATTAATTATTATTTCATTTGTTCCTTCATCAAAAATTTTAGATAGATTTTCTTCATTATATAAAAATTTTCTCTTTAAATTTAAGTCTCCTTCAACTACTCCCATAGGTGCTTTATAGTATGCTTCTCCCCCTGTCCCACTATAATATAAATCTGCAACTGGGGCTCTCCAATCCACAACTATTTCTTCACCATCATATGTTGATGTTATTCCCTTTTTTCCTATATAAATCTTTTCTTGACTTCCAAATTTCTCATCAAAATCAACTCTACCAAAATAAGGATTTTTTAATGCTTCTTCATAATTTTCTATTTCTTTCTTTAAAAGCATATATATTTTTTCTGTATTTTCTTTTTCTTGGCTATAGCTTCCTTTTGCTTCTTTAGTAACAGATATTAATTTTTTTTGTATTTCTTCTTGGTATCTTTTTTTTTGTTCAACTTCATTTAATATATCTTTACGCTTTTGCTCAAGAATTTTCTTTTCTAAAGCTAAATTATCATTCATTTGTTTTCACGACCATTCTATTTTTTATAAATTTTATGCCATACCTAATAATAATCTACACTTATTAATTTGTATAGTAATACTTATTTATAGTCTTTCCACTTTTACAACTTTTATTTTAATTTTATCAATTTTATTATATATAATTTATTAAACACTGTCTAAATTTATAGTGTAAAATAAATATATTCTCTAATAAATAATTAATTAATATTTTCAATTAATTATTTATTATAAAATATCCTTATATATTAATTAATTTTTAAATGAATGTATTGGAGCTGGCATTCTACCACCTCGTTGTATAAACTCAAATGAAGAATATTTATTTACTTTCATTACAGGAGCACTTCCTAATAATCCCCCAAATTCAACCATATCTCCAACCTTACATCCTGGTGCTGGTATTATCCTTACAGCTGTAGTTTTATTATTTATAACACCAATTGCACTTTCATCCGCAATTATTGCTGATATTGTTTCTGCTGATGTATCTCCAGGTACTGCAATCATATCTAATCCTACTGAGCATATTGCTGTCATAGCTTCAAGCTTTTCTAAATTTAATGAACCATTTAAAACTGCATCTATCATTCCTGCATCTTCTGAAACTGGAATAAACGCTCCACTTAATCCTCCAACATGACTACATGCCATTACTCCACCTTTTTTAACTTGATCATTTAATAATGCAAGTGCTGCTGTTGTTCCATGTGTTCCTACTACTTCTAACCCCATTGCTTGTAATATATGTGCTACAGAATCTCCAATTGCAGGTGTAGGTGCTAATGATAAATCTACTATTCCAAAAGGAGTATTTAATCTTTTAGATGCTTCATGTGCTACTAATTGCCCAATTCTTGTTATTTTAAATGCTGTCTTTTTTATTGTTTCTGCTAATACATCAAAACTTTCTCCCTTTACCTTTTCAATTGCTCTTTGAACTACCCCTGGACCACTTACACCTACATTAATAATCTTATCCGCTTCTCCTACCCCATGAAATGCTCCTGCCATAAATGGATTATCTTCAACTGCATTTGCAAATACAACAAGCTTTGCACACCCAAATCCCTTTTTATCAGATGTTAAATTTGCTGTTTTTTTAATTACTTCACCCATTTCTTTCACAGCATCCATATTAATTCCACATCTTGTTGATCCTACATTTACAGATGAACATACCTTACTAGTTTTAGCTAATGCTTCTGGAATTGAATTAATTAAAATGCTATCGCCTTTAGTATATCCCTTATGTACTAATGCTGAAAATCCCCCTATAAAGTCAATGCCTAATTCATATGCAGCCCTATCTAATGTTTCGGCAAATTTTATATAATCTTTTTCATCTGTAGTACCTGCTACTATAGATATTGGTGTAACCGAAACTCTTTTATTCACTATTGGCACTCCAAATTCATTTTCTATTTCATTGCCTACTTTAACTAAATCTTTAGCAACTGTAATAATCTTATTATATATTTTTTCCCTAGCTTTATCTCCATTGCTATCTATACAATCTAAAAGAGAAATTCCCATAGTTATAGTTCTAATATCTAACTTTTCTTCTTCAATCATTTTAATTGTTTCTAATATATTATTTGCATTCATAACTTTCCCCCATTAAAAGCTTTATTTTATACACTATAAATTGAGTTAAATATTTCTTCCCTTTGTATTTTCACATCCACTCCAAGTTCCTTGCCTTTTAATTCTAAAGATTTTTTAATTTCCTCAAAATTACTATTGCTTAACTTTAAATCAAGCATCATTATCATAGTAAAAAATTCATCTATAATTGTTTGATTAACATCTAAAATATTAATATTTAACCTTTGTAATTCATTACTTACTCCAGCTATAATCCCTACTTTATCTTTTCCTATCACTGTTAATATTGCTTTCATCTCACCCTCCACTCATTCCAAATTAAGTAATTTTTGCAATTTATTATATTAATTCTACTCTTCCAATAATTAATTGTCAATTTATTCTATATTCCATTTATACTTCTTATAAAATTATTAAACTTCTGCTCCCTTATTACTTATATTACTTAATAATAAAATCATAATATTTTTATAAATTTACTACCGCCTTAGCATAATTCATAAAAATATTGTTAACCTTATAACTTTTAATACAAAAAAATAATGACACTTACTTATAAGCATCATTATTTATACATACTTTATATATTATTTTTATTCTTCTCCATAAATATTAAGAGAAAATCCTTTCTTTAATACCTCTTTTGCATATTCCTTTGCTCCAAATAAAGATAAATCTCTATAATTACCACATTGGATATCATTTGCAGCAGGAATTTCTGTTGCATTTAATACAACATTTAATGATTTTTCAACAACTTCCTTAATTTCACTAACTTCTCTATTTCCAAATATACTTAAATAAAATCCTGTTCTACATCCCATTGGAGAAAAATCAATTATTCCATCTAAATTTTTTCTTAATTCATACGCTAATAAATGTTCTAATCCATGCATAGCTGCTGTTCCAAAGGCTTCTTTATTTGGCTGTAAAAATCTAATATCAAATTTTGTTACATAATCTCCTTGAGGTCCATTTAAAGTACAGCACTTTCTTATATATGGTGCTTTAACTTTTCTATGATCTAATTCAAAACTTTCTACCTTATCCATTTTATTACCTCCTAAACTACTCTTTTTTTATTAATGGAATTTCTTATAGAATCTATGCTTTCAGTTATTTTTCTTGCAACATATGGATTATTCATTGTGTATAAATGAATTCCTTGAACTCCACTTGAAACTAAATCAACTATTTGTTCAACTGCATATGCAATTCCAGCATCTCTTAATGCTTCTTTTTCATGTTCATACTTATTTACGATTTTAACAAACTTTTCTGGTAATGTAGCACTACATAATGAAGTAATTCTTTCAATTTGAGCCTTATTAGTTACTGGCATAATTCCAGCTTCAATAGAAGATTTTATATTTAATTTATCCTTTTCTTCTAAAAAGTTATAAAAATAATTATTATCAAAGAATAATTGAGATATAAAATGAGAAGCACCACTTTCTTCTTTTAACTTTAAGTGCATTAAATCTTCCTTTAAATCTCTTCCTCTAACATAACCTTCTGGATAGCATGCTGCTGCTATGTTAAAATATCCTCTTTCCTTTATATGTGATATAAGTTCATAAGCATATTTAAAATCACCTCTTAAAGTTTGACCTTCTGGAATATCCCCTCTTAATGCTAAAACATTTTCAATTCCTTTTGATTTTAAATTATCTAAGATATAATCAATTTCTTTTTTTGTTGAATTAATGCAAGTTAAATGAGCTACTGCTTCAACTCCATATTTTTCTTTAACCAGTGAAGATAATTCTATTGTTCTATTATTTACTAAGCTTCCTCCTGCCCCATAAGTAACACTTATAAAATCTGGTTTTAAATCCTTTAATTCTTCTAAAGTATTATAAATAGTTTTTACTGAAGAAGTTGTTTTTGGTGGAAAAATTTCAAAGGAAAATACTAAATCCTTATTTTCAAATATTTCATTAATTTTCATATAAATACCCCCTTGTTTTTTGTCTAAAGTTATTGCTTCAAATTAAATAATTATAATAAACTCACTATCATTATATTATTTAAAATAAATAAAAAAACCTAAAGGATATTTCCTTTAGGTAATTATAAAGTCTTGACCATTAAAATATCCTTATCTTTCAGCAATAGCTGTTGGATTTAGCACCACATTCAAGTAGCGACAAGTTATAAGTGATAAGTGACAAGTTACTACTAATAACTTTGTCACTTATCACTTGGTACTTGTCACTGTCGACAGGTTGCTGGGTTTCAATGGGCCAGTCCCTCCACCACTCTTGATAAGTTCCATTAAATTATACATTCTTTTTTCAAATTTGTAAATACTTAACTTTTGTATATAATTTCACTAAATTAATAACATTACTATAGAAATAATACTAAATGTTAAACTTATTATACTTATAAAAGCTACAACTTGTTTAGTATTCATTCCCTTTGCTTCTAGCCTATAATGTAGCTGACTTCTATCTGCTTGATACACAGGTTTTCCTTCTGAAAATCTTTTAAAAATTACAAATATATTATCAAAAATAGGTACTGCTAGTGCTAAAATTGGAATTAGTAAACTTAATATAGTTGCTGCTTTAAAAGCTCCATCTAAAGCTATTATACTTAAAATAAAGCCTAAAAAATTAGCGCCTGAATCTCCCATAAATATTTTTGCAGGATATCTATTATAAAATAAAAATGCTAATACACTTCCTGCTGTCATTAAAGAAAATAATAATGATGGAGGTTGTGATAATATTATTGCAGATGCTGCAAATGTCATTGCAGATATAAATGTTAATCCCCCTGCTAATCCATCCATTCCATCTGACCAATTAATAACAGTGGTAACACCAAAAATCCAAGTTACAGTTAATAAAAATTGAATTATAGGTGATAAAACAATATATGTATTTGTAAATGGATTTGTAAATCCATGAAAAGCCACTCCAGATTTATATACAATAATTGCTGCTAACAATTGTACTATTAATCTTGGTATAATAGCAAACTCCTTACCAATACTCTTATGATAGTCATCTACTATTCCTATTATTAATATTAATAATGCTCCTATAAAAATACCGTACTTTTCTTTAAATGGATGATCCGAAAAAATTATAAAATAAGGTATAAAAAAACCAATAAACATGGATATTCCTCCACAAAGTGGTATATTACCTCTATGTTTTTTTCTTTTAGTTGGTTTATCAGTAAAATTATATTTAAATGCTAATTTCATTAGTATTGGTGTCAAAATAAATACTATTGAAAAAGACAAAATTGTCGCTAGTAAATACTTCATTAATTTTCTCCTTAAAATTTAGTACAATATGTACAATTATGTATTCTATTAGCATTATACTATTATTTTTATTTATTATCAAATTATAAATATATATGCAATATACTAAAAATTTAAATTTCTTCTTATTAAATAATTAATTATAAAATTAAGGAGCTGTTAATTTAAAACAGCTCCCATTGTGATAATGTTAAATAATTATGCTCTTGAGTTAATCATATCTTTAACTTTCATTAATCTAGTTAAAGCTCCTCTTTCATTTTCATCAAGCTTCATTCTTATAAACTTGATAGTTTCTTGTAATTGAGGAATAGTCATATATTCAAGTGCATTAACTCTTCTTCTTGTCTTTTCAATTTCATCAGCCATTAACTGAGTTGATTTTTCAACTTCAGCTAATTCAAGAAGCTTAGGAAGTATAGATTCAAGCTTTCCTATAGCATCGTCTAATTCAGAAGATGTATTTGCAAAACCATATGGATAAATGCTTCCTTCACTATCTTGTAATTGTCTGTGGAATTTCATTTCTGGAACATTAACACTCATTATGTTTTTTGTTCCTACTTCAACAGATACACTATCTTTTGGATAAGCAACTGCTTCTTCTAAAAATTCCGAACTCATTACAGCACTTGCCATAACGAAATCTTTAAATGAACCTTCTAGTTCAGCTTCAACTGACTTTCTTAATTCATTATTATATTTAACAAGGTTAATGAATTGTCTCATTAATTCATCTTGCTTATCTTTAAGAAGCTTATGCCCTCTTGTTGCTGTAGTTAACCTTTTTTTCAGCTTAGATAGCTCCATTCTAGTAGGATTGACATTTAATTTTGCCATATTCTACTCTTCATCTCCCTTTGGCATATACTTTTCAAGATATTCATCTCTGATTCTCTTAAGTTCAGTCTTAGGAAGAATCTTAAGTAATTTCCAACCTAAATTTAAAGTTTCTTCTATTGATCTATTTGTTTCAAATCCTTGAGAAACATATTGTTCTTCAAATGCTTCAGCAAATTTAGCAAATTTCTTATCTGTTTCTGATAATGCAGATTCACCTAAGATTGCTGATAATTCTTTAGCTTGCTTACCTTGTGCATAAGCTGAGAATAGTTGGTTCATTGTATCTGCATGGTCTTCTCTAGTTTTGCCTTTACCAATCCCCTTATCTTTAAGTCTTGAAAGTGATGGTAAAACATCTATTGGAGGTACAATTCCCTTTTTGTATAATTCTCTTGAAAGAATTATTTGTCCCTCTGTAATATATCCAGTTAAGTCTGGAATTGGATGTGTCTTATCTTCTTCAGGCATTGTTAATATTGGAATTTGAGTGATTGAACCACCTCTACCATTAATTCTACCTGCTCTTTCATATAATGTAGAAAGGTCAGTATATAAGTATCCTGGGTAACCTCTTCTACCTGGAACTTCCTTTCTAGCAGCTGATACTTCTCTTAATGCTTCTGCATAGTTAGTAATATCAGTCATAATAACAAGAACGTGCATATCCTTTTCGTATGCTAAGAATTCTGCAGCAGTTAATGCCATTCTTGGTGTAGCTATTCTTTCGATAGCTGGGTCAGAAGCAAGGTTCATAAATAATACAGCATTATCTATAGCTCCAGTCTTCTTAAATTCATCAACGAAGAATTGAGATTCTTCAAAAGTAATACCTATAGCAGCAAATACAACCGCAAAGTTAGCATCTGAATTTAAAACAGTTGCTTGTCTTGCTATTTGTGCAGCTAATTGTGCATGAGGAAGACCTGATGCAGAGAAAACAGGTAATTTTTGTCCTCTTACTAGTGTATTTAATCCATCAATAGCTGATATTCCTGTTTGAATGAACTCTGATGGGAAATTTCTTGATACTGGGTTAATTGCTTCCCCATTAATATCTAATTGCTTTTCTGGTATTATCTTTGGTCCATTGTCAATTGGATGACCCATTCCATCAAATACTCTTCCTAGCATATCTTCTGATACACCTAATTGAAGTGGCTTTCCTAAGAATCTAGCCTTAGTTCCTTTTAAGTTAATTCCTGAAGAACCTTCAAATAATTGAACCATTGCTTTAGATCCATTAACTTCAAGAACCTTACCTCTTCTTAATTCACCAGTTTGTATTTCAACTTCAACTAGTTCATCATACTTAACTCCGCTAACTCCTTCAACAACCATTAAAGGACCAACAACTTCTGTAACTGTTCTGTATTCCTTAAGCATTAAGAACGCCTCCTTCGTTGATTAAAGTATCAATGTCAGCTCTTAATTCAGCAGCTATATCATCCATCTTAGCTATATCATCTTCATGGATATATTTACTTCTTGCAATCTTATCTCTTACTTCTAAAGCTAAAACTTTATCTAAGTAAACTCCTGCATCTAAAGCTCTTTCTGCTTCATGTCTGAATAATAATACAAGCTTTAACATTTTATATTGTTTATCTAATGAAGTATAAGTATCTATTTCATGGAAACCATTTTGTTGTAAATAGTCTTCTCTTATAGACTTAGCAACTTCTAATTTTAATCTATCTTTTTCTGATAATGCATCTATACCAACTAAGCTTACGATTTCTTGTAAACCTGATTCTTCTTGAAGTAAAGCCATTGCTTCTTGTCTTAATGCAGACCAATCTTCAGCAACTGTTTTATTTAAGTATCCATCTACAGTATCAGCATATAATGAATATGAATTAATCCAGTTTATAGCTGGGAAGTGTCTCTTATATGCAAGTTGTGCATCTAATCCCCAGAAAACTTTAACTATTCTTAAAGTTGATTGTGTAACTGGTTCTGAAAGGTCTCCTCCTGGAGGTGATACCGCACCAATTGCAGTAACTGCTCCTTGTCTTCCTTCTTTACCTAAACAAACAACTTTACCAGCTCTTTCATAATAATCAGAAAGTCTTGAACCTAAGTATGCTGGATAACCTTCATCCCCAGGCATTTCTTCAAGTCTACCAGACATTTCTCTTAATGCCTCAGCCCATCTTGAAGTAGAGTCAGCCATAATTGATACTGAGTATCCCATATCTCTGAAGTATTCAGCTATTGTAATACCTGTATATATACAAGCTTCTCTAGCAGCAACTGGCATATTTGAAGTATTAGCTATAAGTACTGTTCTCTTCATTAATGATTCACCAGTTTTAGGGTCTTTAAGTTCTGGGAATTCATTAAGAACGTCTGTCATTTCGTTACCACGTTCACCACATCCAACGTAAACAACTATTTCAGCATCTCCCCATTTTGCAATTTGATGTTGAACAACGGTTTTACCTGCTCCGAAAGGACCTGGTACAGCAGCTGCTCCACCCTTAGCTACTGGGAAGAATGTATCTATAACTCTTTGACCTGTTGTCATAGGCGCTTCTGGTTTTAATTTTTGAGCAAATGGTCTACCTTTTCTTGCAGGCCATTTTTGCATAAGTTGAACTTCTCTATCTCCTTTAGCAGTTTCTATAATACAAACTGTATCTACAACTGTAAAGTCTCCTGATTTAATTTCTTTAACAGTCCCTTCTACTCCATATGGAACCATTATTTTGTGTAATACAACAGCAGTTTCTTGAACTGTTCCTATTACATCACCAGCTTCAACCTTATCACCTACCTTAACTGTAGGATTAAAAGCCCAAACTCTTTCTCTATTTAATGAAGTAACAGATACACCCTTAGTTAAAAATGGTGATTGAGCTACTTTTTCAAATGCATCTAGTGGTCTTTGTATTCCATCGAACATTGACTCTATAAGTCCTGGTCCAAGTTCAATACTTAAAGGTTCTCCAGTTGTAACAACTGGGTCCCCTGGCCCTATTCCTGTAGTTTCTTCGTAAACTTGGATAGATGCCTTATCGCCTCTCATTTCAATGATTTCTCCGATAAGACCCTTTTCTCCAACCTTAACCATATCATAAATATTTGCTTCGTCCATTCCTTCAGCAACAACTAAAGGACCTGCAACCTTGATTATTTTTCCGGTCTTCAAATTTCTAACCTGCCTTCCTATAAAATATTCACACCAACAGCTTTTTCTACGCTATCGCTGATTCTCTTTGAACCTATATTTAAAGTTCCTTGATTACTTGGAATTAATATTACAGCAGGAAGCATTTGCTTATTGTAACGTTCAATTGTTTCTTCAATTGTTACTGCAACTTGCTCTGTTATAAAAATAACTGCGTATCCATTCATAGCCATTTTATCAACAGCAATTCTAGCTTCATCCGCTTCTACAACTGGAAATACATCTATTCCAATAGCTTTAAATGCTAAAACCGAGTCTTTATCTCCAACTACACCGATTTTCTTATACATAAATATCACGCAGCCTTTCTCTTATTACTTCCTCAGTAATATTATTAAGCTTACCAACCATTATAATTCTAATGATTTTAATTTCTGTTTCCTTAGCATAAATATATGATAAAATTCTTTCTGGTCCAAATGTTACAAGCTTTCCACTCTTCATAAGATCCATAATATAATTATCACTTAATTTTTCTAAAAGATTTGCTGAATTTGTTGCTATGTAGCTTTCAACACCTTCTTTTATTAAATCAGAATATATACTAGTACTTAATTTTGAAATAATATTTTCTGGTGTTTCATTAATTATAGCTACTAAAGTATCCTTACTTATAGCTCCTCCAGTAACTAAAACCTCTGAAGCAAATTCTCTTCCTTTACCTTGCTTTTTAACTCTTAGTAAAGTTCTAACATTTGTAGAATCAATCATTGCATTTACAAGTTTATCAGTAAATTTATAGCTTAAAGATTTTTTAATTTCATCTAACTCCTTAAACATATATCTATCTACAATAATGTCAATTTTTTGAGGATCTTTATTTGCTTCAAAATCAGAAATTACTTCTAAAACTGCCTTTTCAACATTTCCTTTTAAATCTCTAAAATTATCTGTATCTATTTTTCTCTTTAATTCATTTAAATCTTCTCTACCTAAATCAATTAACATATTTGATAAATCTTTTTCTAAGAACTTTCCTTTTAATAACACTTTAATGTTGTGATATTTATATTTAGTGCTCATTAGATCTACGATTTCTTTTACTGGGCAAAGTTCATATACTAATTTATAAACTCTTTTAAGTTCTGTACTTAAAATTTCTTCATAATCAGCTGCTCTTTTTATATTTCCCATTATATTAGCGTACTCAGTTTCACCAAGTATTTTTAAAACTTCATCAGCAGAATTAGCTTCTAGCATTCTTTCTACTTTAGTTTTATCAAGGAGTCTTGTTTCCAATACCCAAATTCTTGAAAGAGCTTGAGTAAATTGCATTACATCCATACTACCCCTCCTTAATTAAATAACACCTTTGCTACTTCAAACTCTAACTCATCTCTTAATGAGCTTACTAAAGCTTCATAAGTGCTATTTATTTCTATGCCGTTATTTTCTAAGATAAATCCACCTTTAAAATTTCCAGCTGTTTTACTTAAAGCAATTGTTGCTTTTGCTTCTTTATTTAATTCATCAATAAAACTATCATCAACAAATTTTAATCCTGTTTCATTTAATATTAATGTTTGCTTTCCAGTTAAATTCATTGATAAAATTGAATTTTTTACAAAGTTTAAGAATTGTTCTTTAGATAATTCTGTAAGCTTATTTATGCTCTTTTCAAAAACTTCATCTATGATTTCTTGCTTTGCAGCCAATTTATTATTTCTAACTTTTAATTTAGCACTAGAAATTACTCTTTCTTTCTTAGATTTTGCATCAGCTTCTGCCTTTTGTAAAATTTCTTGTGCAATTTCATTTGCAGAGCTTGCTTTCTTTGAAAGAATTTTATTTTTTTCTTCTTCAGCTGCAGCTAATATATTTTCCTTTCCAGCTTCTGCATCCTTAAGGATTTTAGAAGTTATATTCTTTACATTTGACATAATTTATATCTCCAATCTTTATGATGCTAATAATTATTGCAAGTAAAAATTACATTGCCATGCTTACTAACATGAATGATATAACGAATCCTAATAATGCATAAGTTTCAACCATTGCTGCTAAGATGATACCTTTTGTGTTGTGTTCTGGTCTCTTAGCTAATATTTGAATACCTGAAGCAGCAACTCTACCTTGAGCGATACCTGAGAATAAACCTGCTATAGCGATTGGTAAACAAGCACCTATTAAGTATAAACCTTGTTCTAAAGACATTCCTGATGACATCTTAGTGTAAGCAACGAAACCAACAACGAAACCATATAAACCTTGAGTACCTGGTAATAATTCTAATACTAATGCTTTACCGAACTTTTCTGGTTCTTCTGTAACTAATCCTGAAGCTGCTTCCCCAACTAATCCAACACCCTTAGCTGAACCTATACCTGATAAACCAACTGCTAATGCAACACCTAGAGCCGCAAATATTAACCCACCGTTATTTTCCATAAAAAATTGTATCCATGACATTTCCATTTTTAAATTCCTCCTAATTTTCCTTTAAATTCATATATTTTTCTGATGCTTTAAATGGAGTAAATGCTTTTCCTCCACCTTCGTAGAATTTTGAGAAATATTCTACATATTGTAATCTTGCTGTATGAACATAAGCTCCTAATAAACCTAATAATAAGTTAAATACATGAGCTGCTACAAACAACACTGGTAATAATATTATTGCTGGACCAGTTAATGATTTCATTAATAAGTTTAATGCTCCTGCAATACATCCACCTGATAAACCTAATGCCATAAGCCTTGTATATGAAACTAAGTCACCAATATAACTTGTAATTCCATATAACGAATATAAACCTTGACCTATTTGGGCACCTTTTGTTTTTTCTGCTCTACCACCAGTTAATACTATTACAATCATACCAAATATCATTGCTGCAATTGCAATATACTTAACTATTGATGGCCAATCTAGCATTATACACCCAGATAGTACACCAATTGATGTTAATGTTATTAACCATGAACCAACATCATAAAATGCATCTTTTGGTTTTCCTGCTTTAATAAGTGAATATGCTTTAATGCATAATCCAAAGAATATTTGTATAACACCAAATACTATTGAAGCAACTAAAAGTGTATTAACATCTTCTGTAGGATTTATTAATCCTGGTATTTTTACCGCATCACCAAAGAATGATCCGTAAATTAAACCAATAATGGTTGTTGGTATACTTAAGAATAAGAAGAATCTAGCGAAATCTTCATTTTTCTTATTTAACTTTAAGAATTTCATTGCACAAAAAGCAGCTATAAACATTACTAGTCCATATCCTACATCTGCAACCATCATACCAAAGAATATTAAATAAAATGGTACTAATAATGGAGTTGGATCAACTTCATTATATTTTGGTAAACTATACATTTCTGTAACAGATTCAAAAGTTCTATTAAGTAATCCATTTTTTAACTTAACAGGAACTTCTTCGATTTCATCCTCTTTTACTTCTTCAAATGATAAATAATAATCATCTGCTAGGACACTTTTACAAATTTTTTCTAACTCTTCATCTTTTTCTACTTCACACCATCCTTGAATAGTAACAGTGTTTGTAGTTCTTAAAAAGTTATTTGAAGCCTTATATCTTAAAACTATGTTTGTAAGATAATCATAAACTAGCTTCATTTTCTTATAATCTTCCTCAAAAGAAGCTACTTCTTCTTTTATAAAGAATATCTTTGATTTTAATTCTTCTATTTCATGTGCATGATTTGTTATAACAGTTTGTGGTATTTCATCAAACTCTGATTTAAAAGAACTAAATCCAAATCCTCTTAAAATGCTTAATACTTCCTCATGTCTTTCATTTAAAGACACAACTAATATATTTATGTCGTTATTACCTCTTGAGATAATTTCAACATATTCAGAATCTAAACTTTCATTAAGTTGTTCTTCATATTGTTTTGAAATACTTCCAATAAAAGTTGATACTGTTTTTAGCTCATTTAGAGCTTCAAAAGAAATATCTAAGGCTTGCCATGGAGTTAAAACTTCAATTTCACCTTCTAGCTTAGTAATTTGGCTTTCTATGTTGTGAAGCTCATCTTCCTTTAACTTAACTTTTTCATAAATTTCATTCCAGTTAATATTTTTAACTGCACTGTCTAATTCATCAATAGTTAAATCTTCCTTGTCATCCTCTAATGCTTTTAATCCTGACTTTTTAGGCATATAGTTAGTTAAAAAGTCTAGAGTAGTTTTAGCCTTTGATAAATCTTCTTCATACTTTGCAATGTTTGAATCTATTTCATCTTTACTAAGAGATTTTAACTCTTCATTAGCTTCTAACAAATTTTCATCTTGTAAATTTATAAATTCTACATTAGAAAAACCTTGAAGTTTACGAAGAAGCTCTTCTTTTTTAGATTCAAAAGTAAGCAAAGTGAATTTGTTCATCTTAACTATTGCCATGAATCTTCACTATCCTCTCAACAACTATATTAATAGCATTATCTTTTAAATCTTGAGACATATTATGTATAGCCTCGATTTCTTTTGCCCCACTCTTTAATAGTGGTTCTGCATTGCTGTTTCCTTCTTCTAAAGCTGCACTTAATAAGTCATTAGCTTTTGTTTTTGCTTCACTTATTATATCATTATATTTAATTTCTGCTTCTTTAGTAGCATTGCTAATAATTTCTTTTGCATCTTGATTTGCTTCTGAAATTATTTTTTCCGCTTTTTTCTCTGCTTCTTTTATCTCATTAATTGCTTCTAATGCCAAAGTCTCACCACCTTTACTATATACAAGTTGGATAATATAAATATTAATACTTTATATAGTATTAATTACTTTTTATCTCTTTTTTAATTATACACTGTTTTTATAAATTTTCAATGTTTTTTTATTAACATTTCCTAAACAACATTTTATCTTTGTAAAAACAATGAATTTATTTCCCTTATTACTACACTCTTCCTTAATTTAAGTTACTTATTTCCACTTATGTTAATTAAATCTTCAATTTCTACAACACCAGTATCATATCCAAACAAGAAATAAGTTTTATTTTCACTTATTTCACCTTCATTAATAAACTTATTAATATCAAATTTAAAGCTTTCAATGTAATAATCTTTAAATGAATATTTTTCTCTTAATGCTTCCTTAAATATATTTTCTTCTTCTTTAGTAACTCCCTTTCCTAAAAACTCTGGCATACCTCTTCTTTTATTAAACATTAAGTAATCATATTTTATAATATCTCTTAATATTTCATTATCAAGCTTTGTTACTTCATTATTAAAATCTAAAAACACCTTGTAATATTCACTATTTCCTATATTTCTATCAAAATATCCTCTACTATCAAAATAATTTCCTAATGCTAAATAAAAATCATATGGAGTATCAAAACACTTAACTAGCATTTTTATTATATTTTTAAATTTTTGTGAATTATAATATTTATCTACCATAGATTCAACTTTTTTTAATGTTAAAAGCTCATCATATGAAATATCATTTGTTGCAATTATTTCATATGGAGGATAAGGTGAATATCTCATTCCATATTCTTCTGCTTCTTCTCTCATTGAAGAGCCTCTAAGAAGCTTTAAGAATCCTAATTGAATTTCTTCTGGTTCTATACTATATACATCATTAAAAGACTTTTTAAAAGAAGCTATATCTTCACCTGGTAACCCTGCTATTAAATCTAAATGTTGTTTTATATTCTTTATTTCTAATAGTTCTACTACCTTTTCTTTAATATCACTAAAATTAACAAATCTATTAATTCTATTTAATACTTCATCATTAGTTGTTTGTACCCCAACTTCAAATTGGAATCTATCTTTTGGTGCTCTTCTAAGAAGCTCTAACTCTTGTGGTTTTAAAATATCTGCTGATATTTCAAAATGGAATTGTGTGTTTGTTTCAGCATTAATTAAAAATTCCCAAATTGCAGTTGAAAATTTAAAATTACAATTAAAAGTTCTATCTACAAATTTAACAAGCTTTACTTTCTTATCTATAAAAAACTGTAATTCCTTTTTAACCCTTTCAATATCTAAAAACCTTACTCCATGTATAGTTGATGAAAGACAATACTTACAATTAAAAGGACATCCTCTTGAAGCCTCATAATACACTATTTTATTATCTAAGTTTTCATCCATCTTATATGGAAAAACTATTTCATTCATATTCATTAATGGTCTATTTCCATTTCCTATTACTTTATTTCCTTTCTTGTAATATAAACCTCTTATACTTTTAATATCTCTTTCTCCAAGAGTATATTCTACAAATTCCCTATAAGTTTTTTCACCTTCACCTTCAATTAAATAATCACCATTTAATTCATTTAAAATATTTGAACTATCATAAGATACTTCTGGACCACCATATAATATCTTTATATGACTATTTACTATTTTAATAAGATTTGATAATCTTTTTACCATTTCTATATTCCAAATATAAGTTGAAAAAGCAACTATATCTGGCTTCTCCTTTATTATTTCTTCTAATACTTTCTCATCCCTATCATTGATGGAAAATTCTCTTATTTTACTTATATAATCCATATCCTCCGTAAAGGCTTTTAAATACCTTACTGCCAAATTACTATGGATAAATTTTGAATTGATAGCTGTTAATAAAATTTTCACTTTCTTCTTCCTTTCGTTACTTTATTTTTTCTCCTTTTATAAAAAATATATCCTCCCAAAGCTTCTCTTCCTTAATACTATACGTATCACTTAATAATTTTTTTGTATCATCTATATTGGATTTTGAAATAGGATTTAAGTTTTTAAATTCAAACTCTTTTATTTTTCCTGATGGTAATACTGTCATAACTTTATTATTTGATATTTCTCCCATTTCCTTATTAATATCCCATATATATATTTCTCCACCAACTTTAATCAATTTATTTACTTCTTTTATTAAATCAGCACGAGATGATTCCATCCATAAATTACTTAAATAGAAAAATATAGTACATGTATCATACTTTTGAGTAACCTTTTTTTCATCTATATCACCTTCTAACAAATCAATTGAAACTTCATCAATAGCATCCTTAGAAATATTATAAATTACTCCATAACTTTCTCCAACATCTAATACATCTCCCGATAGCTTAACACCACTTAAATTTAATATAATTGTTTTACCCATTATACCTTCTCCTTTTTATAAATTTTCTTTCTTTTTATAAATTTTACTATTTATTTTTTCTAATTATGTAAATTATTTAAACAATTATTTTTTCTTTTGGCATTTAAGCCTTTATCTTATAAATGTATATTACATTATTTATATATAATAATGCAAAAAATATCTTACGAAATATTCATAAGATATTTTTATGTTTTATTTCTTATTATAAATTTTATATATTATTATCATTATTATTGTCATAATAAAAATAACTATAAAAATCCAAATTACATTAGGCAAATTAAATCTTCCATCTTTTATTTGTCCTTGTATCTTATAAATACATCCATCCTTATTATCTAAAAAATATATACTAGAATCATTATATCTTATTTTTTCTATAAAGCTATTTTCATTTAAACTTACTATTTGTTTGGAAGTTCCAATTTCAGTTAAAACATAAATGTAATGATCCTTATTATCCGCAAATATTACAGTATCTTTAGGAAAACATTTTCCTTCACTATCAATTGCTAATCCATTTAATGCCTTTAATTTATCATGTTGGTATCTTGGTGGAAGTGGTACTTCTGTTGGATGATTTTCTATAATATATGATAATTTATTAGTTCCATCTGAAAATCTAGGTGATGTTATTTGATCACCACCACTAAAATCTGGCCATCCATACCATGCTTTCTCTTTTATATCATATATATAATCAACATCATCCTTTACGCTTCTTAATCCTTCCTCTTCCATGCCACCTACAATAGCTGTTATTTCCCCTCTACTATTCGTGTCTAATCCTTCTACATTTCTTATTCCAGTTGCGTAAATTATACATTTCCCTGTATTTAAATTATATTTTAGTATAGATGCATTACTAAAATCACTTTCTTTTATCTTTTCACCCTTCCTTATTTCTTGTCCAAACTTAGCAAATCCGTAAATTCCTTTATATCCTATTCCTGTTGATATCCATTCAAAAGATGGTATATCTTCATTCTTATTTCCCTCATTTACAATACCTGCATTAGTATTAGAACCAATTGTTATATATAAATTTTCACCATTTAAAAGAATTTTAGTTTTATTATTTAATCCTGTATTAGGTAAAGAAGTTACTATTTCACTATATTTTTTACTTGCTAAATCATATGATACTACTTTATTTTCTGTAGCTATTATTAAAGAATTACTATTACATACTATGTCATATATATTTAGTGATTTATCACTAATTACTATTTCTTCATTATTATCCTTTGTTATAACTTTTATTGCATCTTTAAAAGCTATGTATAAGTTATCTTCTCTATCAAAATCAAATGATACTGCTCCATTTACTGATTTATTAACAATTGACCAATCAATATTTTCATAAATTAAATCTAAGTCATATCCTTTGCTAAATTTATAAATTCCAAAAGATATACTTACAATTACCATTGATAATATTATACATTGCAAAAATCTCTTCATCTTTCCTTCCCCCCTTCATAATAACTTTATTTTTTTACATAACAAAATATTACTTATTACCTAAATAATAACTTATAATATCATATTGTTTTATTTAACTGAATAAGTATTAATGTAATTTAAAGTTTCAAAAATAAAGCTAATTTTACTAAGTATACTTCACAACTAATTTTTTATATTAATCTTAAATAAGGAGGCCAAATCTATTGAGAAAAGATACTTTTTTTAAAAACTCATTTTTTTTAACAGCATCTAATATTACAACTGGAATACTTGGGTTTATTTTTTCAATGTACCTTGGAAATATAGCTGGTCCAGAAGGACTTGCCGTTTATGGTTTAGTAATGCCTGTATATAATTTATTTATTTGTTTAATGACTGCTGGAATAATAGCAGCTATTTCTCAACGTTCTGCAATTTATGAATCAACCGGAGAATATAATAACTTATTTAAAACTATAAACACTGTTGCTTTTTTTAACATAATATGGTCAATAATAATAGGAATTTTAGTATTTTTCCTTGCACCTTACATAAGTAAATATGGTATAAAAGACCCTAGAACATTAAATGCTATAAGAGTAACATGTCCTGCTATGGTTTTTATTGCATTATCAAATATATTAAAGGGATTTTTTTATGGTACTTCTAGAATTACTGTTCCTGCAATAATTGATATATCTGAAAAAGCAATGAGAATTATAACTATAACACTACTAATATTTATTTTTAAAGCACAAACTTTATCTTCAATTGTTACTTTAGCCTTTGTTTCATTAGCAATTGGTGAGCTACAAAGCTTATTGCTTCTCTATGCTTATTTTAAATATACTAAAAAGCACATGCCTCTTGGTCATGATATTCCTGAAAGAAAAGCTCAATTATTATTTAATGTACTTATAGTTTCATTACCTTTATGTATAAATGGATTTTTAGGAAATGCCTTTTCTACTATTTCTACACTAGTTGTTCCACGTCAACTTGTAGCTTCTGGATTAAATTATAATTCTGCACTAAATTTAATAGGTAGATTTAATGGAATGGCTTTAACAATAGTCACTTTTCCTTTAATTGTTATAAACTCAATAAATATGCTTCTTGTTCCTGATTTATCTCAAACAATAAATAAAGGAGACTATTACAATGCTTCTGTTAGAATAAGAACTGTATTAAAAATTGCTTTTCTTCTTGGAATGGCAACTACAATTATATGTCAGCTTATTCCTAGTTCACTTGGAGAAATGTTTTATCATAGAGATGATTTAGGTTTATATATAAGACTTTCATCAATTTCTGCTCCTATATTTTTTGTTTCAAACACTATGGTAGGTATATTAAATGGATTAAATAGGCAAAGTATTATTCTCAGAAACTCTATAATTGTATCCGTTACTGAAATATTAAGTTTATATTTCTTTACAGCAATACCTAGTATAAATATTTTTTCTTACGTAATTACAATTTTTATTACTTCTACATTAGGCTTACTAATTAATTTATATGAAATAAAGAAACATATTGAGCTAAATTTATCAATATTTAATATAATAATTTTTACATTAATGGGTATTTTAATATTTTTACTTTTAAATTTAATGAACAAGTATTTATTTAATAACCTTTATTTTAGTAAAAATATAATAATATTATTATTAACCTTTGGAATATTTGCTTATTTAAGTAAATTTGGAATAGATGAATATTAAAAAACAAGATGTTACAAAATTATTATTTAATAAATTTGTAACATCTTATTTTAAATTATATTATAAGTTTTTTCTTAAAAATCTTGGTAATAAAGTAAACAACTTAGGTGAAATCATATCTAAATCTCTTTTCTTTATGCCACCAAGTAAAATTAAAGCAATTAAATATATTAATCCTCCAATAGCTACAAGAATTAATACAATAAAGCAAGTTACAAGTCTTCCTCCTCCAATTATATTTACAATTCTATCAATTGGAATTCTAAAAATAAAAATACCTAAAGCCATAAATGCAGCTGAAAGTGAAGGTATAACTGCTAATTTAAATATGCGAATTTTCATTTTAAAAATTCTTTTTAATCTTTTATGATTTATAATTACAGGAACTAAAAATGCAAAGAAGCTTGCAAAAATTGCTCCTAATATATTTATATCCTTAATAGCTACTAAAAAATAATTAATGCTAAATTTAAGCATTATACTTAAAAAAGCTGTACTTAATACTAAATATACTTTATTAATACCTTGTAATATAATATTTTGAATAGCAGATATAGACATAAATACTAGTACTACAGATCCATACTTTAATAATTCATAACCAGATGTAGTATTAAACAACATTAAATATACATCTTTACTTAACATAGATAAGCCTACAGCTGCTGGTATAGTTATTAAATAAGTTATTTTAAAGCTATATGACATTTGGGCCTTTAATTCTTTTCTATTTTTTTGTGTATATGCTTGTATTATCTTAGGAAATATGGCAGCACTTAAAGCTGTAACTAAAGCAAAAGGAACATTTAACAATGTATTATAAAATCCTAACACACCAAATAACCTTGTAGATTCTTCTTTGGAAAATCCAGCTGCTAATAATCTTGATTTAACATTTATAGTATCAACAAGTCCGCCAGCATTTTGTAAACCTGCTACCATTATTATTGGTACCCCGTAAAAAAGAAGCTTTCTTAATATCTTTTTCTTACTTATATTTTTTTCAAATTCATTCTCTATTTCAGCTTTTCCTTCATAATCAAGCTTATCATACATTATTAATATAAATATTAGTGCTGCAATTGCGCCTATTGTAGTGCCTACAGTTCCTCCAGCACTTCCCCATTCAACACTAATTTGCATAAATACATATGCAAATATTAAACTTAATACTATATTAACAACTTGTTCAAGAACTTGAGATATAGCCAATGTTTTCATATCTTCTGTTCCTTGCATATATCCTCTATACGTTGCTAAAATACAACTAAAAAATACTGTTGGTGCTAAAAATCTTAATGATAAAGCAGCCTCTGACCATTTTGTTCCTGAAGCAATAACTCCTGCTAGAGATATAAATATAATTGTAATAATAGCTCCTATAATTGCTAAATAATTTCTCGCAATTTTCATTGCTCTTAGAGCACCTTCATGATGCCCTTGAGCTCGTAATTCTGATACAACCTTTGCAACTGCTGGTTGTGCTCCTAAACTTGTTATGGCTAATATAAAAACAAAATATGAATAACTAGCATTATATATTCCTATTCCATCTTGACCTATAATTGCATTTAATAATGGTACATATGCTGCAGATAATATTTTAACAAGTATTCCTGCTAAAGATAAGATAAGAAAACTACGCCCCACTGACTTCTCTTCCATAACTATCCCCTTTTATAATTTTATATATTAAATTTAAATACATCCCTTTTTATTTTCTTAAACATTGGTGGAAGAGCTTCAGCTACTGTTTTATTATTTAAATACTCAAGCTTTCCATTAGCCTTCTTAAATATAAGTTTATATGCATAAAGGAATTGATAATTTAATCCAAATTTATTATCAAAAAATGAATTTAACTTTTTATCTCCATATTTAAAATCACCTATAATTGGATTTCCTAAATGACTTAAATGTGCCCTTATTTGATGACTTCTACCTGTAATAAGATCAATTTCAAGTAAAGAATATGCTCCATTAGTTTGAACTGTTTTAACTTCCATTGCAATTTCCTTAGTGTTTGGTCTTTTTTCATCAAATACCTTTGATATGTTTTCATTTTCATCTTTTGAAATATACCCTTTATATATTCCATCTTTTATTTTACCTTTTACTAATGCATTATAATATTTCTTAACATAACCTTCTCTAATCATTTCATTCATAGTTCTTAAGGATTCAAAATTCTTACCAAAAATCACAACACCAGAAGTATTTCTATCTAATCTATTACATGGTGCTGGTGTAAATGTCTTTTCTTTTTCTGGTAAATAATCACCTTTTCCATTTAAATATGATAATACATAATCTGTAAGTGATGGCTCTACTCCTCTTTGATCTGGATGAACTAATACACCCGGCCACTTTTCAACAACTAAAATATTTTCATCTTCATATGTAATCATAAGTCCACTTGAATTTACTTTCATAAATGTATCAGCTTTTTTCTCTTGCTTACTTTGTAAATATCTTATTTCAATTATGTCTCCTAATTCTAATGGGTAATTTTCTTTCTTCTTTGCTCCATTAACTCTAATATCTCCTTTTCTTAAAGCTTTAAAAATTGCACTTAAAGGAACATCCTTTAAATACTTTCTCAAAAACTTATCTAATCTTTGCCCCGCTTCATTTGTTCCTATTTCAATTTTCAAAAAATCAACTCCTATATTACACTGCAGTTTATAAATATTTAATAACATTTATAAACTGCTAGTTTTTTGTAATCTTACCCATTTTAATAGATTAATATTATTTTCTTATCTTGTCAAATAATTTAATGCAATTTCACATTGAATTGAAACTCCTATTGGCAATGCATCTTCATCTATATCAAATAAATTATTATGTGCTGAATGAATTATGCCCTTTTTCTCATTTCTTATACCTAAGAAATAAAATACAGATGGAACTTCATTTGCAAAATATGCAAAACTTTCAACACCTAACTTAGGATTTTTTTGTAATTTAACATTTTCTGCTCCTAATATTTCTATTGCACTTTTTTCTAAAAGATCAACCATATCATCATCATTATATAAGCAAGGATATGATTCTTCAATTTCAATTTCTGCACTTCCTCTAAAGGTAGTACAAATTCCATTTACTATCTCCTTTAATCTTTGCTTTGCAAATTCTCTATCTTCATTTGTCATTGTTCTAATTATTCCAGACATTTTAACTTCACTTGGAATAATATTTTGAGCTGTTCCTCCATGAATACTTCCAATTGTAACTACAGAAGGATTAACTGGCTTTATTTCTCTACTAACAATACTTTGAAGTGAAGTTATTACATGCCCAGCAATTACTATAGGGTCAATTGCCGTATCAGGATATGCCCCATGACCACCAGCTCCTTTAATTGTAATATTAAAAGGATTGGAAGCTGCATTTACTGTTCCTTTTCTTACCATGATACTTCCACAGTCTATAGTTTCTTCAACATGTAAACCACACATTACATCTACTTTAGGATTTTCAAGTACACCTTCTTTAATCATTACTTTTGCTCCACCAGTAGTTTCTTCTGCTGGTTCAAAAATAAGTTTTACAGTTCCACTAAATTCATCTTTATGCTTATTTAAAATTTTAGCAGTACCAAGTAAAATTGTTGTATGTCCATCATGACCACATGCATGCATCTTTCCCTTTACTTTAGATGAATATTCACATGTTTTTTTATCTTGTATTGGAAGACCATCAATATCAGCTCTTAATGCTATAACCTTATTATTACCCTCCTTTGTTCCATTGATAATTCCACATACTCCAGTTTTGGCAAACTCTGTATATTCAATTCCTTCTTTAGTTAAAAATTCTTTTATATATTTTGAAGTATTAGTTTCTTCAAATCCAAGTTCAGGATATTGATGAAGAGTTCTTCTTATTTGTTTTAATTCGTCTTTAATATTATCTGCTTCTAATTTAAAATTTTTCATTAATAAATTTTCTCCCCCAAAATTTTATAGGCTTACATTTTAATATAGGCCTATAAAATTAATTATATATTATGTATTTTCTTTATTCAATCCGTTTAAAAATTTAACACTTTATTAAAATACCTACCTTAATAACTTTTCTAATTCATATAATCTAAATCTTTCTTCTTGTTGAAATTCTGAACCTGATGACCTTTTTTCAATTAATTTTTTATATTCCTCAAATTGTGCATCACCTAATTTTTTTCTTATTATACTTAATTGACATTCTCTAATATATTCTCTTTCCTCTTGAGATAATGTATTATATTTATTTAATTTAATTACTATATCATTTAAATTAGACTTTTCTTCGCTACTTAATAAATCATTATTTTTTTCTATAAATCTTTCTATTTTACTACCTTCTTCTGGTGAATAAGCTAATGATGCATATACCTCAAAATTAATCTTAAAAACTATTATACTAACCAAAACAATAATTTTAATAATATCTTTACTTTTTTTCATATTTAATCCTGCCTTTCAATAAAAGCTTTTTATTTCATTTAATATTATTTCCAGAAAAATATTAATTAAGTAACTTTATTTTATTAAAATTATCAAATTATTTTCCATTAAAACTCTTAAGGAAAAACTTCTTGAAATTCCATCTTTAAAATCCAATGTTATTTTATCTGCCTTTATGTTTTTAACCTTAGCATCACCATATTGTCTATGATAAACAATATCTCCTTTTTTAATTCCATAATCTACGTTATTACTTTCTTCTTCTAAACCACTTTCTAATATAAATCTAGATACATCACTAAACTTACCTCTAATAGTCTTAGGTGAAAAAACATATAAATTTTTAATAGCTCTAGTAATTGCAAATAGTGATAGGTAATCCTTTGATTTTATCTCCGAATTTTCCCCCACTCCACACCGTGCGTGCGACTTTCATCGCACACGGCGCTCCATCTATTTTATTAATTATATAATTATCAAATTGATTGTTTATTTATCACACTTTATTCAACCCACACAAAACTCTATATTTGTTTAGGACTTTGATCTTCATATAGTTAGGAACTTCTTCTCTTGTTAGATTTACTTTATGCACCAATTTGTGACAATCCTCTCTTAATAAAATTAAGTTTGAATACTCATCTGTCCCTCCCATGCTCAATGGGATTTTATGATGGCTAATATTATTAAGTAAAGATAAACCCTACTAATCAACCATGTCATATTAGTACAAACATCATAATACTGAAAAATACCCCTAAGATAAACTAATACATAATCATAATTTTTATTATACATACTCCATTTTAGCCTTTTCTTAGTTTCACTCCAAATCTTCTTTTGGTTTTTGGGAGCTATAACGAATGCATGCCTTTTCTTGCTACTTTTAGAAAGTTTATATCCGACAAAATTTAATCTAACATCTTGTGTCAGCCTTATTAATTTTGTTTTATCATTATTAATTTCAAGTTTATTTTCTTTACACCAATCTTCAAATAGCATTATTGCATCATATATATCATATTTACCTTTACTGATTAATATTATGTCTTTTATTTTCTAATGATTTATTAAACAATCTTTCTTCTAATTCATTTAAGCAATATCTACTTAAATCTTTTTCTTTTACATTCAATCTATCGCCTTATTTCCTTATAGGATAGCGATAATTTATAATTAATAAATTAGACTTAGGGCCTTCCCTCCACTGTTTATTATCACAGTTTCGTAGGTACTATGCCCCTACTGACATCCCTATTCATAACTCTTTCGCTTAGCTTCCCCAAGTTATTACTAAATCGTTAGGGACTTCAAACGTTCCGAAATCACTAGGTATATAATTATACTTAGGCCCTACCTTTATCCCGACAACCCAAATTAATTAGAACAACCCATTAGTTCTATCCATCTAAGTCCGTACGAAAACTTATTTGGAGAGTTGATAATTACCTAACATTTCTACTAGGCGCTCTACGAGACGTACATTCAGTAGTTCGTCATTACTTTAGTAAATACTAGCCATATACAATTCCCTATCCGCATTACTTTCGCAGTATGTTTAACCTTTCCTCAGCTTAACCTGTTAGGGCTACTCAATGCGACTTCACCCAGCTTCACACAATTCAATTACTCAAATTGCATGTGGGAGTATTAATAGCCATCTAGTCACGGATTTTATAGGGTAATCCGCCGTGGTCTCGTGATTTCAGTTGTCATTACAACTTAGTTGTAACGCGGTTAATCCTTCGCTTATGCGATTTCTAACCAACGTTTCGCACCATAGAAAAGTCTTCTTTCCTCTTCTAAATTGTCTTCTATTGATGATTTATGTGGAATTGTTTCTTCTACACAATTAATAATAAATACATTTTTAAATTCCATACCTTTTACACCATGAATAGTACTTAAAATAACACCATCTTTAATAATTTTATTCTTTTCAATTTCCTCTTTAACATTTTCAACATGAGTTAAAAATTCAATAATAGTTTTAAATCCCTCTGCAGCACCTTTTAATTCTTCTAACACCTCTTCTAAGTCACTAAAATTTTGATTAAACTTATTTGCATATTCTCTTAAATAATCTATATACCCCAGCGAAGATATTATATATTGAATTGCACTTCCTAATGAAATTTTATTAAGATAACTAATATCACTTTTTAATTCATTTAACTTTTTTGCTTGAAATGGAGCTGTATCATTTTTATCTATTAAAATATCAAATACATTTTTATGCTCTTCATATTTAGACACATAACTTAAATTACTTTTACTTATATATCTAAAAGGTTTATTTATAATTGAATTAAAAGCTACTTTATTAAATGGGTCTATAGATAAAGTTAAGTAATTAATTATATCTTTACATATAAAATGCTCAAAAAAATTATATCCTTTATCTAATAAAATAAATGGAATTTTTCTTCTTGTAAAACTATCAATTAAACTTCTTGCTTCTATATTTGTTCTATAAAGAATTGCATTGTTACTATAAGATTCCCCAACAATTTTTTTAATAATATTTGCTATTTCCTCACCTTGAACATATTCGTTATATGGCTTTAAAAATTTTATAATTCCTTTTTCATTTTCATAGGATATTATTTCTTTTTTATTTCTTCCTATATTATTGCAAATTAATTTTTTAGATATATCAACTATATTTTTCTTACTTCTATAATTAGTTGTTAAGTATACCTTTTTACCATTTTTAAATGAACTATGAAAATCAACCATATACTTTGGTTTAGAACCTCTAAAAGAATAAATACATTGATCTTCATCTCCAACTGCAAATAATTCATTCCCTTGATTTATAAGCTTAATAAACTCAATTTGTAATTCATCACAATCTTGAAATTCATCTACTAGCACATATTTAAATAATCCTCTATAACCATTTAAAATTCTTTCATTATTTTTTAATAAATATAAAACTCTTATTGATAAATCGTCAAAATCCCATAATTGTTCCTTTGTTTTATACTCTTCATACTGTTCATAACACTCCTTAAATATCTCATTAGAAATTGTAGGCTTAAAATTTTCTATATTTCCTAATGAAGTTTTGAAAAGAGAAATATTATTTAAAACTTCACGTATCTTATCATCATTAACATCATCAAAGTATTTACTTAATATTACTCTTATGATATTATGACATTTTCCACTTTCTATAATATTTATTTTGTATCCTTCTCTTAATAAAATCTTATAAAATAACCCATGAAAAGTCCCAAAAAAAGGTGAAACAGTTTTATTAAAAGTATTTTTATATCTATTTTTCATATTTTCTGCTGCTGCCTTAGTAAATGTTATAACTATTATATCTCTTGTCCTTGCTTTTCTTTCTTCTATTAAATAATTAACCCTATTTATTATAACTGTAGTTTTTCCTGAACCAGGCGCTGCTACTACTAAAACATTTTTTTCTTTTATTTTAATAGCATTAACCTGATAATTATCTAATAATACTTTCATATATTCTCCTTTAAACTATTTATTTTAATTATTGACAATATGTTTATATAAATAACCATATTGTAATAATTTATATATAGTTGTACAATATCTTTAGGTATTTTTCAATAAAGGAGATAAATATGGAAAATTTAATGAGATTTGACGTTACTAATGAAAGAAATCTTACAATGTTAGTTGATTTTTACGAATTAACAATGGCTAACGGTTATTTTAATAAAGGTGTTGAAGATAGAATAGCTTATTTTGACATGTACTTTAGAAGAGTGCCTGATGGTGGAGGATATTGTATTATGGCTGGTGTAGACCAATTAATTCAATATTTAAATAGCCTTAAATTTACTGAAAGCGATATAAAATATTTAGAAAGTAAAAATATTTTTTCAGAAGAATTTTTAAATTACTTAAGAAACTTTAAGTTTACTTGCGATGTATGGGCTGTCCCTGAAGGTAATCCTGTATTTCCAAATCAGCCTTTAGTAACAGTTAGAGGCCCTGTTGTCCAAGCGCAATTTATTGAAACCATGATTCTTTTAACGATTAATCATCAAACCTTAATTGCAACTAAAGCTAATAGAATATGTAGAGCTGCTGAAGAAAGAACTGTAATGGAATTTGGTTCTAGACGTGCACAAGGATATGATGGTGCTATTTACGGTGCAAGAGCTTCTATTATAGGTGGTTGTGATTCTACCGCTTGTACAATTGCTGATAAATATTTTGATATTCCTGCTGTTGGAACAATGGCACATAGTTGGGTTCAATTATTTGATACTGAATATGAAGCATTTAAGTCTTGGGCTGAGACATATCCTGATAACTGCTCTCTATTAATCGATACTTATAATGTTTTAAAGTCTGGATTACCAAACGCTATAAAAGTATTTGATAAAATATTATCTCCTCTTGGTAAAAGACCAACAGGAATAAGAATAGATTCTGGCGATATAACTTATTTAACAAAAAAATGCAGAAAAGCTCTTGATGCTGCTGGTTATTCTGATTGTAAAATAATAGTTTCTAATTCACTTGATGAACATATTATAAGAGATGTTTTAGCTCAAGGGGCATGTATAGATGCTTTTGGTGTTGGTGAAAGATTAATTACAGCTAAGTCTGAACCTGTATTTGGTGGTGTTTACAAACTTGTTGCTGTAGAAAAAGATTCTAAAATAATTCCCAAAATTAAAATTAGTGAAAATAGCGAAAAAATTACTAATCCTGGTTTTAAGAAAATATACAGATTATTTGATAAAACAACAGATGTAGCTATAGCTGATATTATTTCACTAAATGATGAATCAATAGATGAAAATTCTGAATTAGAAATTTTTGATCCAGTTCATACTTGGAAAAGAAAAAAAGTAACTAACTTCTACGCTAAAGATTTGCTTGTTAAGATATTTGATAAAGGTAATCAAGTATACTCTTCACCTTCAGTTTTAGAAATTAAAGATTTTTCTAAACAAGAAGTATCAAAATTATGGCCTGAAATATTAAGATTTGAAAATCCTCATACTTATTATGTAGATCTTTCTTCTAAGTTATGGAACTTAAAACAAGAATTATTATTAGAAAAATCAAATTAATAAAGAAATCGCTGAATTAAAACTCAGCGATTTCTTTATTGATCTTTATATTCAATATATGATGGTATAATATATTCTAAATTAGATTCTTCTTGAGAATATGCAAAATTCTCATCAACTATTCCCTTAAAAGTAACTCTTTCGCCTGTTAAGTGCTCAACAAAAGGACAAGTTTCATTATTATTGTTTGTTGGACTCATTGGACATTCATCATTGCAACTAACTCTTTCCCTTTTATTTGACCAAAATGGACACTTACTCATAACCCATACCCCCATTGTTTATAAACAAAACTATAACTTTACATTTCAAATTTTATTGAAATAATCACTTATGTAACATCTTTATGCATCCATAAATTTTAACTTATTATAAATACTACCATTTTTACTATTTATATATAATATAACATATTTTATCAGCAAATCAACACTTTAATATTATTTAAAATAAAAAAGAACTAATTTCAATAAACTATCCCCTTTGTCAAGGACAGTTTAAAAAAGAGTAGACTAATTTAAGAGATGATTTCTGTATTGAACAGGAGTC